>ENA-OPTB01000431-OPTB01000431.1-human-gut-metagenome-genome-assembly--contig:-NODE-431-length-41175-cov-5.241440_pt1 | contig 41175 bp, 33 predicted proteins | sample MGYA00241810_ERZ501911 | MGnify/ENA primary metagenome ERZ501911 (study PRJEB25962, sample SAMEA2042304) | human gut metagenome | biome: human gut; feature: human-associated habitat; material: faeces... | reverse complement strand
TGCAAAGATAGAGGTTTGCAAGCAAACCTCCAAATATTTCGATTACTTTTTTACTTTGCCACCTTGCAAATCGCTGAATTTTACTTCGCGATCAGCAGAAAATAGTTCTTTTTACCACGCTGAACAAGCAGATATTTCCCGTCAAGCAGATCGGCAGTCGTAATAACCTGGTCAAAAGCTTCCAGTTTTTCTTTATTCAATGATACGCCACCGCCTTGAACCAACTTACGCATTTCGCCTTTCGAAGCAAATACAGCCGCATTATCGACAAACAGATCAACAGCCTTCACTCCTTCCGCCAAGGCGTCACGAGAGATTTCAAACTGGGGTACGCCTTCGAATACAGCCAGCAACGTATCTTCGTCCAACTTGCGCAACGACTCGGAAGTAGCGTTACCGAACAGGATATTAGACGCATCTACCGCTGCATTGTAATCTTCTTCGGAGTGAACCATGATAGTCACTTCCTTGGCCAGACGTTTCTGCAAAGCACGCAAGTGCGGAGCCTGCTGGTGCTCGGCCACTAATGCTTCGATTTCTTCCTTCTCGATCGAAGTGAAAATCTTGATATAGCGTTCTGCATCAGAGTCGCTTACGTTCAGCCAGAACTGGTAGAACTTATAGGGAGAAGTATAACGAGGGTCCAACCAGATATTTCCAGATTCAGTTTTACCAAACTTACCACCGTCAGCTTTTGTGATCAGCGGGCAAGTCAGCGCGAACACCTCTCCCCCATTGGTACGGCGGATCAGTTCTGCTCCGGTAGTGATATTTCCCCACTGGTCGGAACCGCCCATCTGAAGTTTACATCCTTTAGTTTCATACAGATGAAGGAAATCGTAGCCTTGAAGCAGCTGATAAGTAAATTCGGTGAATGACAGTCCGTCACGTGCTTCTCCGTTGAGGCGACGCTTTACAGAATCCTTTGCCATCATATAGTTTACAGTGATATGCTTACCTACTTCGCGAACAAAGTCAAGGAAAGAAAACTCTTTCATCCAGTCATAATTGTTCACTAATTCAGCACGGTTAGGCACATCCGACTCGAAGTCGAGGAACTTGGCAAGCTGTTTTTTGATACACGCCTGATTGTGACGCAATGTTTCCTCGTTCAGCAGGTTACGTTCTGCCGATTTTCCGGAAGGGTCTCCAATCATACCTGTAGCGCCACCGATGAGTGCCAGCGGCTTATGGCCGCAGCGTTGTAAATGACGAAGGATCATCACTCCACAAAGGTGACCAATGTGTAGCGAATCGGCAGTCGGGTCGATACCCAAATAGGCAGTCACCTGCTCTTTGTTTAACAACTCTTCCGTTCCCGGCATGATGTCCTGCAACATGCCACGCCATCTCAATTCTTCTACAAAATTCATCGTATTACTCTTTTTATTAGGTTTTTATTGTCTTTCAATTCCATGTGCGACAAAAGTACGACTCTTTCTCGGAAGATACAACTCTTAACGCCTAAAAAAGACTTTTTGAATATTTTCCCGAATCGCCTGCCGCAGCTCTTCCGCATCCGTGCTTCGTGCTTTCGCCACCTGCTTCAGCACTTCTTCAATGTCGACCGGACTGTCATCCGTCTCCAGAAACAGGCGACCGACAGGCACTCCCTTCACCGTTTCCTCCGAATAATGCGCACCGAAAGAAAGATAAATGCCGTTCTTTATCAGTTGCCCTGCCTGCTGCGGTTTCCCGCGAAAGCCGTGCCAAATCCAGGGTTGAGCCGGATTCAGTTTCTTCCTCACCGCCAGCAACTCATCCATCGCCTTCACACAATGAATAATCAGTGGCAACCGATATTTCTCCGACAATTCCACCTGCTTCTCAAACATCCTTACCTGAAGCTCCATCGGAGCAGCTGTCAGTTTATCGAAACCCGCCTCTCCTACCGCCACAAACTGCTCTTTCACAAGCAACTGCTGCAGAAGTTCAAATTGCTCTTCCGCATTGCGTTCCGTCAGTTTCCAGGGATGAATGCCGGCCGAATAGAAATATCCCTCTTTACCTGCCGTCCTGACATCCGAAGCCGACAGGCACAGCGAATCATCCACCGGTAATGGAAAATTGATAATCGCCCTGCCGTGGGAAGCATCCTCCGACTTGTGAGTATGAATATCCAGAATATGACTCGCGTTATTCTCCATATCTCTCGTTCTTTAGGGTAAATCGTTTTTAAGGCACAGGATCATAACCGGAACCACCCCACGGATGACACCTGAGAATGCGCCGGACAGCCAGATAGAGTCCTTTGACGGGACCGTGTTTCTTGATTGCTTCGACCGCATAGGCCGAACAAGTGGGCGTAAACCGACAAGACGGAGGGGTAAGGGGCGAAATACACACCCGGTAAAAATAGATAGGAATCAGCAGTAAGAATGAAAACACCTTCCTCACAAGACTTTTCAGGGACATCCAGCAGACGGACACCCGGTGAGCACGGGGTTTCATAAGGATAACTTTTCAGAAATGCGCGAAAGCGCTGTCTTCATTTTCTCTTCCAGTTCGGCAGTGGCTACAAGTTCGTCCGACAGATAGATAAAAGCAATTGCCAGACGCTGCCCTTTGTTTTGCAAACCGTCCAGCAGTGGCTGTTTGTTCTTCCGGTAGACTTCGCGTATCTGCCGCTTCACCCGATTGCGCTTTACAGCACGTTTGAAACGCCGCTTCGATACGCTGATAAGTATCGTTGCCGGCACTTCACCTTGTTCTACGGGCATATATACAACGCGTATCGGAAAGATGGAAAACGACTTGGAATGGCCGCCTTCGAACATCTTTCCGATCAATATTTTACTATTCAGCCTTTCGGCTTTACGCAAAGTATATACGCTCACGCTGTTTATTTATTGTTTTCCTTGATGAACATATCAAGCGCAGCCGTCATTGACGGAGCCTGCACAGTCGGTGCTTCAAGGTCCAAACGGAGTCCGGCGTCGCGTACAGCCTGCGCGGTAGTCGACCCGAAGGTACCGATTCTGATCTCTTTCTGGTCAAAGTCCGGGAAGTTCTTCTTCAAAGAAGTCACTCCGGCAGGGCTGAAGAACACGAGCATGTCATAATCAAATTCCTCATCCGATGTAAAGTCATTGCTCACAGTGCGATACATTACAGCTTCTGTATGCTGTATGTTATTCTTGTCGAGCAGGTTTTTCACATCATCATTGTGCACGTCCGACATAGGGACGAGATATTTCTCCGTTTTATGCTTTACGATAGATGGCACCAAATCTTCAATCTTTCCGGTAGCACCGAAGAAGATTTTACGTTTGCGATATTGCACATACTTCTGAATGTACAATGCAACCGCTTCTGTGACACAGAAATACTTCATTGTTTCCGGAATAGTCACACGCAGCTCCGTACACAGATTAAAGAAGTGATCGATTGCGTGGCGTGAAGTGAATATAACAGCAGTGTGATCAAGAATTGAAACCTTCTGTTGCCGGAATTCTTTCGCCGAAAGACTCTCGACCTTTATAAACGGCCGGAAATCTATTTTTACGCCATATTTCTCTGCTATGTCGTAATAGGGAGATTTCTCTGACGCAGGCTTAGGCTGCGAAACTAGTACTTTTTTAATTTTCAACGTCCTAAATTTTTATTAGCAATACATTGTTTACCTGGATCATTCCCTGATAGAGTAGCAGACAGGGTATGATTTCAAGAGCGCAAAAGTACAAAATTAATAGGAAAGCCGCACTTAATTGATGAAAAAAAAGCTTTACCCACTTATAAAACATCAATATTTTAGTAAAAATTAGAATAATTAGTCCGATTATCACTAAATTGGTCAGGTTCAGATCGAAATAAACAAGGAATAGAACAAAAGGAAAAAGGGCGAATCCGACGTAATATATGAGCGTAGAATAAGATTCCAACCATATATTTGTCTTGTTTTTGTCAAAAAACACCCATCCGAGGAACATATAAAGTAACCATTTCAGTAAAAAATAGGCAAGACAGAAGCCGACATAAATCCCCAATAGCAGGAGAGGGGAGACCTTGGTCATCAGCATCGGACATGTATCATGAAAATAATTGAAGAACACGATACCTGTCAATACACAGGTCTGCACTACCAGTACGAGTAGATAGCGCACATCGGCTGCCGTAGAACTATCAAAAATGCTTGTCCGCTCGCGATGCAATACAAAGTCTTTCACCTGTTGGGTGAGAAACTTCTTTCCACGAGCCAGAGCGATGGAGGAAAGAAAGAAGCAGGCAAGCAATGTCAAGGCAATCACATCATCCGTACGGGGAGAGTAGGAGATAGGGATTCCCTCGAATCCGGAGTTCAGAATATCGGCTATCATATGGCTGCAAATTTACGGATAGAAGCGTCCCATACGGGAGTTGTCTGAAGTAACTCCACCGCTTCTTCCGGTGTTTGTGCCACTTTCCATATATCACCGTGTTGCTGGCGCATGAAGTTTTCCTCTATTGCCCGTTCGAGCATTTGGAACAGCGGATCAAAAAAGCCGTTTATATTCAGAATGATAATCGGATTCAGATACAGTCCGAGCTGTTTCCATGTGATGATTTCAAGCAATTCTTCCAGAGTGCCGCATCCGCCCGGCAAGGCAATGATGCCGTCGCTCAGATTCGCCATCTTCTGCTTGCGTTCGTGCATGGAAGTGACTTCGATCAATTCCGTCAACCCTGTGTGATGCCAGTTCTGTTCGACCATGAAGTGGGGGATAACACCTGTCACCTCACCGCCATTCTTCAGAACTGCGTCGGCTACGGAGCGCATCAGTCCGATGCTTCCGGCACCGTTTATCAGACGGATATGTTGTTTGGCAAGCAGGCGGCCGAGTTTTTCGGCTGCTTCAAAATATACGGGGGCTATCTTAGTGCTGGATGCGCTGTATACGCATACGGAATGTATCTGATTCATTGTCTTTTGCAAGTTTACTGGATGAATGGGTACAAAAGTACAAAGAAATCATATACATATCAAAATGAATGTGCAATTTATGTCAAAGTGAAGATAGAAGAATAAACACAAAGGCAAGACTGCATATTCTATTTCTATAAATAGCACAGTCAAGCCTATATTCTCCTACTTCAACACTCATTATTTAAATATTGGCATAAAAACAGAAAATTGAATATTTCGTGAAGTTACTTTTCCAACACCACTAGTATTCATCAGATTGCAAGTACCTTGTTTATAAGATAGTTGTAGTTCAAGCCATTTCAGCGTATAACTAACTCTTGCCACAATAGGTATATCGATCGCATTTTTTTTGCTATTATAAGTAGATGCACCCAATCGATTTACATACCAAGCCACATCTGCTCCGACTCCAAGTCTAAAATTAGAAAAACATTCATAACTGAACACAGTCCCTATTGATAGATATTTTCCGTTTACACTATACTTAGGACTATCCGAATTGAAGGCTTGATAATCAGTCCCCTGCGAGCCAAAAAGAGCAATGCCATCCATTGCAAATTTACGATTACCCCAATACTGCCGATAAGCATATCCAATATGATAATGAAGTTTATATCCCTCAAAATTACTGGAAACCACACTCACTTTTTCATGCAATGTTCCTAAAGAGCCTCCTAAAACAGGACCATGTTCCTGTGCAGATAATGATGCTGTAACAAATAGCAAAGCTATAAATATTAAATTAGTAATTGTTTTCATTAGAAGTTCAGTTTTTATTATTTAATATACAAATGATGAGGACAAAAGAGTTTATGGTTGTTGCTACTTTCGTCCTCATTTACACTTTTATAATCTCACAGTGGCAAATCCTCTTTGGTCATACGGCACACCCCGAGACCAGATTTCTATTGTACCCGTACACTCTTGTGCTAACTTACGTCCAAAAACTTTGGTTACATTTCCACCCATTTCTTTGGTATCAATAGCAAAAGGAATACCATCTTTATTTACATACACTGGACCATACCCCAGTAGTTCTCCTTGAGCAAACTCAAAACCACGAAGGTTTACTTTAGCATGGTATGTCGTAGAGTAACGGCTCCATCCAAAGACTCCTTTCTTTTGCGAAGTAAAATTAGCATGTATTATTCCTGATGAAACAGATAAATATAATCCTACTTTTCTATCTTTTTGACGACTATATGCTTCGTTTATAGAACTTAAATCTGAAACAGACGAACGAGTAGAAACCGTAAATTGTTGTTGACGCTCTTTAAAGTCAGTATATACCTTATCCACAACCAAAGAATCGCCAATCATAAATTCACCTTTCATATTAACAAAGTATTCATTGGCTACATAAACAAGCCTTGAATAAGGTGACAGATCAGTAGCATCGATAGTATTAAACATAAATACATCACCATATTTATGTTTATATTTCTCATATAGAACATCAAACTCCGCTTTATCAGCAGCTTGATTACAGATTTTATCCAACTCACCATCCGCTTCTTGCATCAGAATCATCTGAGACTTAAAAGATAATGAATTAAGAAAACTAACTTGTTCTGAAGTAGACATTGCACTCACTTTCAAAAGAGCATTCTCGTACGATTCCACATCTTTAAATTTAATCATAGTACCGTCGTTTATTACTTCTATTTCAGAATTAGCATTCGTCGGTTTAACCATATTCACTTCCTGTTCATCATTGGTACAAGAAATAAATGCACCTAAACATACTGTTAGTGTCAGTGTTGAAAATAGTTTTTTCATTGTTTTTTCTTTTTTAGTTAATATCAATTCGTAGTTGCAACTATCTTTATGCTATTTTTTATGACTCAATTATTTAATAGCTTTTTCTATCCTTCAATAATCCTGTACTCAAAATACCCTTACCAAAACTTTGACCAGATTATCTGCTACAAAAGTAGAGATAATGGAGGTATCGACCTAGATATTCAATTCAGTAATAATTCAGAAATAAAAAATGCCATTTGATCTAAAAACTGAATTATTTCTGAACTCATCCATACTAAACAATCAGACAATTAGCCTTTAATTTGCAAAAAAAATAAAAGAACGATCATGATGAAAAAACTACTATTTATTGCAATTATTGCAGTATTAGGATGCACAGCACTCCAAGCTAAAAATCGCATCAGAATAAAAAGAGAGTCTTGGGAAGTAAAAGCAAGTACTAGAGTGCCAATATCTACCCCCCTTAATCTTTACTACGAAGGGAGTACACTCTTTATTCATGCTAATATAGATTTAGAAAACATTATAATTGAAGTAAAGGATTCCTTCAACAAAACTATCTACCTAGACCTTACAAGTATTCAAGCTAACAATGAACATGTATTTACTCTGGAAAATATATCTTCCGGAGAATATATTATCGAAATAAAATCCGGCGAAAACTATATTATCGGTTGTTTTATATTATAAGTCTTGATATATGTGTATATTTGCGCAAATAAAATCGCAATGATACATACATTCAAATGAAACAAAGACGAAAATTTATACTATTCTATTTAAGCATTATATGCCTATTCTCATGCACTGCCCCATACCCCAACACAATACTGCGGGTGGAAAATATTATTAAAGAATATCCAGATAGTGCATTAACCATTTTAGACTCTCTGAGTGAGAGTATCACAAAGGAATCACAATCAGCAAGAATGTACTATTACCTGCTGTTAACAGAGGCACGTGACAGATGTTACGTGCCTCATACGTCTGATTCTCTAATGTTATCCGTCACTGATTATTATGAAAGAGAAAATGATAAGGACAAACTGATAAAATCCTATTATTACACAGGCAGAGTATACCTTGATCTTCATGAAGGTCCTACAGCACTTTCTTATTTCCACAAAGCTTTTGATATCTCTACAGATAGCAAGAACTACGCTTTATTGGGGCGAATATACAGCCAAATGGGAACTCTATTTGCCTATGAAGGTCTCACAGAGGAAGTACTACAAGCTTATCGAAACGCTTATCACTACTTACAACTAGGCAAAGACAGTCTTACTAGCGCTTATGCACTACGAGATTTAGGAAGAGCATTCAATTTACTTGAGATAACAGACAGCACAATCTATTATTATAACAAAGCATACCAATTAGCTAATAGCAATGGAGACATACAAAGGGAAGTAAATATTCTCGAAGAATTGGCAGGCATCTATATTCAAATGGGAAAATATGACGAAGCATTGAAAACGCTACAAGAAACAAATAGTAAATGGCAAGATGAGAAAGATATAAATTATGATGTTTGGGGAAATTTCTATGTAAGTATAGGACAAAAAGATTCAGCAGCCTATTACTTCAAGAAAAATATAGGACATAATAATGTATATTCAGACATAGGAGCCTATCGGAATTTATATGAAATAGAAAAAGAACGTGGCAACTATGAAGAAGGATTAGCATATCTGGAGAAATATACAGAATGTTCTGATAGCATTTACGACATATCCAACACAGAATCTTTGCGAAAAATAAAGGCTTTGTATGATTACCAACATATTGAGAAAGAAAAAGAATATTTGCGCAAGAAAAATGCAGAACAACGAGCATGGATCATCTTTATTGTTATTGCCATCGTTTTAGGAGTTATCATCCTTATTCGATATAATAGAAACAGGAAAGCTATGATTCGGGAACAAGAGAAAAAACTTCATGAGATTAACGAACAACAATATCGGAAAAGCCAACTATATATAGAAGAAAACAAGAAAAAAATTGAAGAATTAAAAGAAAAGGTAAAATCGTTCGAACAGGAAAACAATGATTTACAACAAAAACTTTTACTTGCAAAAAAGGAAAAGCTAGAACAAACCAATCAAGCTATCGAAACATCACAAAGAGAACAAGCATTACTTGAGGAAGCGCTTAGAAGGTCTGATATTTATGCTTATTGTTATCGTGCGATAGAAGATTCCTCGATCAGACTCACCGAAACAGAATGGAAAGAACTAGAAAATATCATTAATGATACATATGACAATTTCACCAACAAGTTATTCATACTGCATCCCTCTATTACCAAGATGGAACTACGTATTTGTTTACTGTTAAAAATTAAAATTCCAGTTTCTACAATTTCACAATTGGTATGTCGTACACAAAGCGCTGTATCTATGAGCAGAAAACAGCTTTATAAGAAGATATTCAATAAAGAAGGGACACCCGCAAACCTAGATGACTTCATTGTCTCTTTTTAAAAAGATGAACTAAATCTCTGATATTCCACACAAAGAAGAAATACCCGCATTCAGAATCTTCAGTTTCACCCGCAAACGCCCTGTCGGAAGGGGATAGCGGCTGAAGGCACAGTTTTACAACTCCATTCTTGAAGCTTTATGAAGGGAGTAAGGTGCTTCAGTCCTTTCAGTCCCCAAAAACAATTTCGAACTTGATACCGTTCAAGATATCAGATGGTACCTCTCAGTGTGTCAGAAAGTACCATTCCGCAGGTCAGCCAGTACCATTCCGCAAGTCAGCCAGCACCATTCAAGGAGTTGGAAATCTCCCCATATTTTATTCATTCCTACACAGGCTTTCCGCTAATTACTATCCGACTCACTGTGTATAATGAATAAACTCTGCCAACAGTTGAAATAGAACCTGCATTTACCTCAAACAGAGCCTGTATTCAAGATAAACAGAGCCTGTATCCAAGGCAAACAGACCCTCTGTTTGATCAGAACACACTCTTCGCTTGATTGATCTGAAATAAGCCGGCAGCTCGCCAACTTTCACCTCGGAGGCGAACAGACTTTAGCTCGGCGATGAATGAAGTTCAGCTCGGGGCTTACAAAATTTAGCCCGTATGTCAGGGCTGAAAGAACTGAAACCACCTGCCCCCTTTCAAAGTATGTCAGAGACGGGGTTGTAAAGCAGTGTTTTCAGCCGCTATCCCCTTCTGACAGGGAGCTTGCGGACGAAACTGAAAAAGCTGAATGCAGATTACAGGATAATAATAGCATAGAGTAAAAGTCATACATCTTTCATTCAATTGTTGTACATCTCCGCCCCAAACGTTATACATCATCAACCTAACTGTAGTACTGAAACCCAGTAACTGAAGTACTTCTCACAACCAAGTCATGTACTATATACCACAACCCATACTTTGTGTCAGAAATCAAATATAGTCATCTGCTGTTTACAAGTTTGTCAACCGCAACAAATATAACGATTTTATTAATCATAACTTATAAACAGTTCAAATTCAACCTATTTATAAGTCGTAACTTATAGCATCACCCCGAATAACAAAAGCCGCAACTCATCTCTCCCGTATAAGAAGAGATGAAATTGCGGCTCACTATGGACTAAATAGCCGTAAAGCTATAAGCTGATTTCAAATAATATTACAGACCAAAAGCTGCCTTGATCTTATCCACGTAGTCCAGTTTCTCCCATGTAAAGAGTTCTACTTCTACGGTCTTGTTGCCCTCATAGCGGGAGAAGAACGTTTTCGATACCACTTGCGGCTCACGTCCCATGTGACCATAAGCGGCAGTTTCCTGATAGATCGGGTTGCGAAGTTTCAGACGCTCTTCGATAGCTTTCGGACGAAGGTCGAACAACTGGTCAATCACACGGGCAATCTCGCCGTCGGTCATATTCACGTGGCTACGTCCGTAAGTGTCCACGAAGATGTTGATCGGGCGTGCTACACCGATAGCATAGCTCACCTGTACAAGCATTTCGTCGGCAACACCTGCCGCAACCATATTCTTGGCAATGTGACGGGCAGCATAAGCAGCGCTACGGTCTACCTTGCTGGGGTCTTTTCCGGAGAAAGCACCACCACCGTGGGCGCCTTTACCACCGTAAGTATCCACAATAATCTTGCGGCCTGTCAGACCGGTATCTCCGTGAGGGCCACCGATCACGAACTTTCCGGTCGGATTGACGTGATAGACGATCTGATCATTGAACAATGCCAGTACTTTATCATGATGGATAGAAGCAATGACACGGGGCATCAGGATTTCGATAACGTCACGACGGATGATAGACAGCATTTCTTCGTCAGCTTTGAGCTGTGCTTCGGCAGAGTCATCAGCCGGCTGAATAAAGTCATCGTGTTGCGTAGAAACAACAATAGTATCAATACGGACAGGAGTTCCGTTGTCGTCATATTCAATCGTCACCTGGCTCTTGGCGTCCGGACGGAGGTAGGTCATCACCTTTTCTTCGCGGCGGATATCAGCCAGCACCTGCAGAATGCGGTGTGCCAGATCAAGCGAAAGCGGCATATAGTTTTCTGTCTCGTTCGTTGCATAGCCGAACATCATGCCCTGATCGCCCGCACCCTGTTCCATCGGGTCCTGACGCTCTACGCCACGGTTGATGTCGGGACTTTGCTCATGAATGGCAGAAAGCACACCGCAAGAGTTACTTTCGAACATGTACTCTCCTTTAGTGTAACCGATTTTCTTAATCACTTCACGTGCGATGAGCTGGAGGTCAACGTACGCTTTAGTTTTCACTTCACCCGCTAATACTACCTGTCCGGTAGTTACTAGTGTTTCGCAAGCTACTTTCGAACTGGGGTCGTAAGCCAACAGTTTGTCAAGTACGGCATCCGATATTTGGTCGGCTACCTTGTCGGGGTGTCCTTCTGACACCGATTCGGATGTAAATAAGTATCCCATCTTTCTTAAATTAAGAATTAAAAAATAAGAATTAAGAATGAGAGAGTAGGAGAGGTGAGTGCTGCAAAGAGTAAACGGCAAAGCGTCGATAAGACGTGTTTTAGCATTTTTTTCCGTGGTTGCAAGCTACTCAAATCTGTCCACACTTTCATTTCGGCTACAAAGATAAAGAGAATTCGGAGATTATGAGTATATTTGGCACGTATTTAACACATAAATAGATTTAAAATGATTCTAAATAAGAGAGTAAGAACGATTTTCGTGCTGGCACTTTATGTCGGATTTACGATTGCCATTTACGCCATTGTCTGCCACTTTATCAACCGTGAGTTTCGGGATATCGAGTTGTTGTACGCAATACTGATAGGCTGTCTGGCATATTTGCCGAGATTTATCGCTGACAAGAAGAAAAAATAAGAAAAAGGATATGCCCCGGTTTTAGCGCCGGAGACATATCCTTTTCAAGACATACCTCTTACCAGTCCTTTATTTCAGCAACGAGTCAATCATTTCCTTCGCTTCCGGATTAGAAGGTCGAGGCGCATAAGCACTGACTATATTAAAATCCTTGTCAATCAGGACAAAACGGGGAATATAATAAATAGACCAACCACTATGCATTGTCTTATCGACACTGTTATACTGGCTGAGTTGTTTTTTATGTGCGGTAATGAACCGTTTCCAGGCTTTATTGTTCGTATCTGTTGAAACCGGCAGGAAAACAATATCCTTACCGGCATATTCTTTACTTAACGACTCGAAATGCGGAGATTCCTGAATGCACGGCCCACACCATGTAGCCCAGAAATCAACATAAAGCACCTTTCCCTTGAAATCGGAAAGATGACGGACAACTCCCGCCGTATCAGTCAATTCAAAATCAATAGCAGGTTGTCCTTTCAACAATCGGCTCGCTTTTACTATCATGCCGTTCAGTTCGACCGCAAAATCCTTATACTGCAAATTATCAGCAAAACTCTTCATCTCAGCCAGTGACTCATCAGTTACTTCCTGACGCAACTTATTAACATATTCGGAAGAGTTGAATAAAGCCTGAATACGCGGGGTAAAAGTAACACCCTCCGTCCATGCTTTCATAGAAGCCAGATAAGGAGCATTCACCTGACTCAGTACACTACGCGCCACATTCACATCCAGATACCTGTCGTCAACCAGTTCTTTAATCCGTGATTTTACTTCTTCAGTCAGGGTATTATAAAACGAGTCGACCTTCTGCATAGCCTGTTCCCTATCTTTCACTCCTGACGTAAGTCGGGAATAAGAAGGATAAGACAAGTAACTATTTACAATATCCGCATTGATACGTGCATTCTCCATATCCTTGAAGTCCTTGCTTACGTTTGTCAGAGCTTCCAACTGCGCACGCCGGATACGTGCCAGGCTGTCGATAGTAATCCGCGTAGCGGCAAAGTCAGCACGTATATTATCGCCACTTTCAAGGAAAGAGCCTCCATGCGGAAAAAGGCGCCCTTTCATATATATGTTGGCTTCCGCTCCCTTTCCTGCGAACTCTGCCTCCCCATTATTCTGTGTGATTTTTACTGTCAGATCATCACCCGGACTCAGATACACCGTATTACGGCTGATATTAAAATAAGCAGGCTTATCAAGCTCGATGACAGTGTCGAAGTTACCTTTCGCATCTGTTTTCAACATGATATTACGACTTTCACCCAACATGGAAGCTGCCCCGTCAAAGCGCATCGGAACATCGGTCGTTCCCATGTCTACCAGTTGCCCTTTGAGATGCACCTTGTTGCCATCTACGGTGCCGGCAAGCATATTGCAACAGATGAAAGAAGCTGCAACAGCTGTCAAACCAGAAAATTTCAAAGAATTCATCATAAAAATAGTTCTATTTTAGAATTTAATAAATAAGTTACGCATGCAAAACTGCAATCTCTTAAATAAATGTCACGTCTTTAATCTTTCCGAAGCCTTTATGCTCCTGAACGGCAGGATACATCGTATCATTATCCACTTTCCCGGCTGTGTTCAACTGAAGAACCACCACTTCACCGGTTCCATCCGGCAAGTTCACTCCGGCAGCCATTGTACGTTCATACGGATGCCCGTAGATTTCCGCCCCATCAGGCATGTCACTTACATACAGAGCCTCTTCGTAAGCCATCTGCAAACAAGAAATCTCCGCATTGGGGTTAGGATGCTGATAAACAACCGTCGAACTGCCTCCGGTTACAGCAAAGTCCAATTTATAGATTTTATTACCTACAGCATAAAAAAGAATATTACTGTACTCCCAACTTGAGGTCATCGGCGTATGGGTTGTCACCCCTGCCGGCGTATCAATGGAATATAAGTTCGTCACCGGAATGTCATCCGGATCACTGCTATTCGTCATAGGATAACCGTGGAATACGTACACTGAAGACTTGCCAGTATTTTCGTTCAGCAAATAAGCATTTACAGCCATACGCTGCCATGCCGCCATAAGAGACTTACCATACCAATATCCGGCTGTGAAGTCTACCAACTTCAAATCGGGATTGACTGCTGAAGGATTTGCCGCATTCTTCGGATTATTCGGAACAACCTGTATCGTCCCCCTTTTAGAAGGTGCCGCACCGGTATGTGTACTACCCGACCAGCTATTCTGGCTTTGAATGTTCAGTTTCAGGAAGCGATGGTTCTTGCTGTCGAAAGCAATGCCCGCCGTAGGAACAGGATATGCTTTTTCGACATAATAATCGCCTGCAGCCGCCACTTCATTATCCGGATACATGCCATACATCAACACACTATACATACAACCCTGGAACACTTTTCCATGACTGCATAGGAAGCCTGCCTGATAACTGTTGCCGAAACTTACATCATCACTGCCGAATCCCTCTATTTCTCCGGGATAAATAATATGTTCCCAGTTACCCGCTAATATAAAGTTCTCCGCCTGATTGAGCAAACCGGACTCCTCTTGGTTGGTAGTACTTACATATAACTGCGTATTGGTAATCAACCCCAGCCAATTAGTAGCGTCATAACTTGAAAGAGCTACCTGCCGCCTGCCCAGCGCTACGGATTTTCCGGTAAGCGGTTCCTGTTTTATCTCTTCATTTTTCGCTCTTTCCCTGGTCAATGCATCGGGAGTGACAATCATGGCTCCATTAGCATATTCAACACTACCCAGTTCTGCGTGCCCGTCGATATCATGCAACACTATCCAGGAATTCTCAAAAGGTTTGATAAGCTTCAGATTAACAGGATACATATCAGTGACGCCCGTCTGATTGTCCGTCACGTAAAAACGGAAATAATAATTATAAGAGAACGTCTTCGTGTCATTCGGGTCTATCGTAATAGTGACGCTTTGTCCGGTACTTACTGTTTCTCCAAACTTCTCGCCGCCCTGATTGGTTCTCCTGTCCATCTTCCATAAAAACGAGACATCGGACAAGTCAGTGCTGCCATTGCTCAATGTCACCTTAGGAGTGATAGTATACTCAATGGCTTCTTCCGGTTGCTTGATTCCGTAGTTGTTGTCTACTTCCACCAACACCCGGTGGTAAGGCTGATAATCGTAATTGCCTTTATCTTCATAACAAGAACTTACTACCAATAACGCAAGTACTGTCAATATCGTATAAATTGGTTTCATATAGTTTCCTCCTCTTTCTATTTCACTTCTACCGGTTCAAATGTGACAACGGTGCCGTCGGGCTCAGTCAATGCCCCATGTTTAGCATTATATGCATTCAAGGCTTCCTTCAATGTTTCCACATTATCAGGACTGTCAAAGCCTATCCCAAATCCATAAGGGGTATATACAAAGATTTGAGTAGTACGGTTTTTAAAGACAGACAAGATAAAACGTACTTTCACCGGGCCGTAAATACCGATATAAGAAGCAAATGTGTTGTTCCATTCCTCTTCACTTCCAACTCCCATGTTCTCCTGAGAGATTTCGTACTTATCCGATGCTTTCAGAATAATGGACTGGCGTTCCTCCGAGCCGGCCACCACATCCGAATTTGCATAATCGAAAGTGATTTTTACCTGATACTCCTTATTATAGACAGCAGGACGTTCCACCAGCACCGCCATCCTTACATAATACTCTCCCGCCTTGATAACAGAGTCCTTAGGCAAAACCAACGTCGGTGTATCATAGCCCTCAACCGCCTCATAAGCAAGATTCACCCGCAAAGGATGTTCCTGCAACATTCCTTCCAGTTTGGCTTTCACGTACACGGTATCATATTTATCCGTGAATTGCCCCTTCTCATAATGAGCGGCAAAATTTGAAGTATATCCCATCTGGTCGGGATTGTCCGGGTCTTCCTGACTATTCGGCATATCTCCTAACTGATATTCCTGCGAAGTAAAGTTTATGGCAGGCTCTCCCGTGAAAGAATAAACTTCCTCTTTCATACAAGAAGAATAAAAAAGCGCAGCCAGTACAATAAGATATAAGTTATATATAGTTTTCATAACGTCTTTATAATTTGTTAATCATCAGATGCCTCCCAAAGCTTTCTCATCATCAGGAATAGGGAAACGATAGTTACTTTCAGTCATATTGTTGACAGGACAAAATTGGAACGTCTTATATCCCAACCGTTTGTAGAAATACCATAACTGTCCTTCTCCATACAGTTCCTTCCGGTATTCTTTCTCTATTTCCTTCATCTTCTCGTCTTCACCGGCAAAAACCTCAATGCTGGAAAGACCCCTGGCACTTCTGACAACGGACAGCGTTTCTGCCGATTCACTCAAATCTGCCGTACATTCGGCAAGAATATAGTACATTTCCGGCAGGCGGATAAGCGGCATCTGGTTTTCTATTGCCGGAGAGAATAATCCGGTCTGCCTGAATTTGAGGGTATACGAACCGGTATTGGAAATGGTGAAGCCCTGTCCTTCCTTCATACGCATATCATTATATCCGTCGGCTTCCGTATCAAATAGTTCGTAGACCCTGTCCCTATTTTTGATAAAATACGCATTAGTCATTCCGGCTTTGAAGTCCAAATCTATCTGGTCATCATACTTCTCGGAATCCATGCTCAACGCGAAAACAAGCTCTGTGGAACACACCGGATCAGTAGCATTGTCCGTAACCAGTGTGAACAAGTGGCTGTTTCCCTTGGATGCTTTAATCACCTGATCAGCATAATCCGCCGCCAACGCCTTAGATTGTGCATCCCCCTTATAAAGGTAAACACGGGCAAGCACTGCCTTTACAGCAAACTTATTCATACGGTTGAAACGGTAATCCAGAAAAGGGTCAACTCCTTCCTCATACGAACCCGCTGTCGGGAAAGAGATATTCATCGGGTCATTTTCCAGCAATCTTTCAGCTTCTTTCAGAGTAGTAATAAGATTGTCCACCAATTCAGAGGCAGGCATCAGCCGGACTATAGAACGGTCGAACTCCGTCCGGTAGGGAAGAGTGGGAGAAGACGGGTTGTCCTTATAGACAGGCCCGAACATACGGAGCAGGTCAAAGTAAAGAAAAGAACGCAATCCCAACATTTCACCTTTCATAATATCCTGATACCCATCGCTTGTCACAACATCTCCTTTCGTTTCAAGATTGGTGAGGAAATTATTGATATTGGCTATGATATTATAGTGTCCGCCCCAGAACTTATTGGTATAATTCTCTGTCTGGTTGGATGGGAATGTGTACCAGTCCGTCCGTGTATAATCCAGCGTTTCCGTATCCGACTGAGTGTCATAACGCTGTGCCAGAATATCCATAAAGCCATAAGTCAACTGTCTGCCATAGAGCGAAACATCACACATAGCCATATAAATACCGGTAAGCGCTTCCTTGAATCCCTGCTCGGTACTGAACAGTTCTTCTTCCTTTATATTGTTTTTGGGATTTACATCCAGCCAATCGCTGCACGAAGTGGCAAGCAGCAACAGGCAGCATACAGATATATCTATTATTTTCTTCATAAGGCAAATAAATTAAAAAGTTAGATTCAGCGACATGGATACTTGACGCGACATCGGATATTCCGTACCACGTTCCACTTTCACCGTAGACCAGTGGAAAAGGTCTTCCATATAAAATCCTACGCTGGCACTACTCAACCCGAGTCTCTCCAGGAACTTGTCGTAACGCTTCTCAAAGCGGTACTGGATATTAATAGTGTTCAGCACCAGCTCGTTATCATCCATGATAAAACGTGAACTGGCTTTTGTGGTATTTCCGTTTACCGTCTCCGACAGGGACTTGTATTTTGCCACATCGCCCGGCTGGAGCCAGCGCTCGGTATAAGCACGGCGGTCTACATTACTATAAATGTCAGCATTCTCCACTTTGTCAAGCAGCGTCTTGTTATACACCTGTCCGCCGAACTTATAGCGGGCGGCCACGCTGACACTAAGTCCGCGCCAGTTGAAGTTTACCCCCAACGTACCCATCAGGTCGGGTTCGGTGTCACCAACCGGAACCTGGTCGGCCGCATCCCACGTACTTTTGCGGTTGCCATTACGATCCAGAAAAACTTCACGTCCGGTGATAGGATCGATTCCCAATGAACGGACAGTCCAAATCATTGTTTGTGAATATCCCTCTTCATAGCGTGGCATGGGACGGCTCAGCTTGTTCGGGTTGTCGGGGTCTTCCTGCATCATCTCCTGATTACGTGCACGCATAGCATTGGAAATTTTCTTAATTTTATTCTTATTGTGGCTTCCGTTGGCAATAATACTAAAGTTCATCTGTTTGGACGGATTGTAATAAGGCATCACACGCAAGGTAAACTCATATCCGACATTGGAGATATTACCGACATTATCTTTCATCGTACTGAATCCCACAGAAGGCGGCAATGAATAATCGAGCACCGTATTCTTAGTGTACTTATTGTAGTATTCAAAACGTCCGCTCAACTTATTCTTGAACATGCTAAAGTCAACTCCCGCATTGAAAGAGTTCGTAATCTGCCATTTCAGATCCGGATTTCCCATACCGTATAGCATCGTTCCCACCACGTCCGAACCTTGATAGATACGCATACTATTGGCGTAAGAATACATCTGCAATGCCTGATAGGCAGAGAATCCCTGCTCACCAGTCACACCGTAAGTGGCACGCAAAACCAATTCATCGAATATCCCCGTCTTCCTAATCCAGGACTCCTTATGGAGATTCCAACGCGCGCCAGTTGACCAGAACGGAGCGAGCCTGTTATTGCTTCCAAACTCGGAAGAAGCATCCAAGCGACCGTTCACATCGACAGCATAACGCTGGTCATATGTATAACTGACGGTAGCTACCGCTCCCAACGCACGTGTAGTACTTTCATCTCCCGTAGTTTCTTTCATCTTCGCACCCAGAAATACTTCGTCCATATTATCATTAGGGAATCCCGTCACATTGACACCAGCCGTATGATTCTTGGTTTCGGTCACATTATAACGGAAAAAAGTAGAAAGCAGATGCTTGTTCTTCCATATCTGATTGAAACTGGCAGTGAAAGCCAAATCGTACTGCAATGAAGTAGCATTGCTCCATAGGTAGCTCCCCCTGTCTTCAAGCGGTAGAAGTTCTCCAGTCTGAAACTGCGTATGATTGGCAGACTTGAAAATATCCGTATCCGACTGGGTCTTTGTAACAGTTAGATCCATAGCAAGACGCAGATTGCTTATCGGAGAATACTCAGCACGAAAAGCGTCACGCACTTCAAAGGCAGTGTTACGGTCTTTCGTGTTATAAAGTGTATTATACATCGGATTTGTCACATATTTCCCGGAAGAGAAATCATACATATCCAAAGGTTCTTCCAGATAAAGGGGAATATTTCCCTTTTCGTCACGTATCGTATAATACGGATTCAACGAAGCGTACTCCTTGAAACTTCCATAAGGAGAAGTTCTGTCAGACACGTTATAGTCCACATAAGCAATATTACTGATTAACAAGCCTTTGTAACGATAACGAATGTCCAGGCTGACACTCTTCCCGCTAAGCCCCGTCTGCTTCATCACACCGGGAGCTTCATTAATGCCCGCATAAAGTTTGTAACGGAGACTCTCGTTACCGCCTTCGAGATTAATACCATGGCGATGAGCAAACACCGTCTGCAAAGGTTGGGACAACCAGTACGTATTCACTCCACGCTTGACATTATACAGTTTGTTGGCATAAGACGCCAGCCTGCCAGCAGACGATTCTCCCGTGTAATACTCGTCGTAAAGCCCGGCACGCCTTTCCAACTCCAGTTTTTCGGCCGCATTAAGCAGGTTGTAATCTGTCAAATCAGGATATTCCACTTTGTAATTTCCATTGTAGGTGACGCGCAGCTTGCCCGCTTCCGGTGCTTTCGTCTCCACGACAACTACACCATTGGAAGCCTGCGATCCATAAATAGCCATCGCCGCAGCATCTTTCAGCAAAGTGACACTGGCAATCTGGGCAGGATCCAAGTCCATAATCTTTGTCACGCTTACCCCAATGATACCATCCAGCACGAACAACGGCTGATTGGGACGAGTATCCACATCACCACGCATAATAATCGTCTCATCCGTAGAATAATCTCCCATGCTGGACTGTCCGCGCATATTAAAATTCGGAACCGAGCTAGGATTGGAACCGGAAATCATACTCTCTTCCATCCGGAAACCGGGGTCAAGCATCTGAATGGCATTCAGGACATTTCCCGAAGTCAGTTTACGAATCTCCTCACCGGACATCCGATTAGCCGAACCGGTAAACCCTTCTTTCTTCCGTTCGAAAATACCTGTCACCACCACTTCATCAACTGCATGCGCATCATCTTTCATCACAACAGCAAGGGGTTTCCCCGCAAAGGGTACAGATACCTTCTGCATACCGATATAAGTAAAATGCACAGTTTTTACCTGTTTGCCTTCGGGCACAGTAATCGTAAACTTCCCATCCATATCGGTAGCACCGCCTACCGACGGGTCGTCCGTCCGGACATTCACCCCGGGAAGCGGATCCCCATTAACATCTTTCACCTGCCCTGTGATTTTCTGTGTAGCCTGCCGCTTTATCAACAAGACCGACACATACTTGCCGTTAATCCTGAAAGAAAGCGGAAAAGAAGTAGTGATAGCCACCATAGCTTCTTCCACCGTTTTTTGTTTCAGGTTGATAGTCACCTTGAAGTTCTGGACTTCATTGTAAGTGAACAGAACTTTAAACCCTGAAGCTTCCTCCACTTTCTTCAACACAGAAGGCATAGCTTCGTCATGACACACTAAGTCAAACCTCTTCGAACCGTTCTGCGCTAAAGCTTGCCTTACAGGCAAACCGGCGAACAAAAAGACCACCAACGCTATCACGATTGAATTCAAAAGAGTCCCTCTCTTGCTTAAATAATCTTTCATAAATCCAACATATTGAAAAATTAAAAATTTATATTACTACGAAAGATTAAGCAAGATAGTCCCAACAAAACATTATTTTTTTTCATTCTGACGGTCATTTTCTTTTTTTCATATCAGAAAGAAAGGCTCTAAAACACTTCCTCATCCATTGTGAACAACAGGAGCAATCATAAAAAAAAGAAAATAAAGCCCCGTTGATGAACAAAAATGTCCATCAAACAAATAAAATATGAACTAAAAAAGATATTTATTCGCGCTTACGAACAGTTATTTTATTTCCTCCGTCCTTTGTTACGGAAAGATATTGGTAAAGGTTCAGATTTTCAATGACACTGTCTATGGTCTCACTCCTGTCGGCAACGAAATGAAGGCGCTGCTCTTCAAGCAAGGAATCCTGCTCCATCTCTATCGTCACGTTATACCAACGTCCCAAATCTTTCAGGATGTCGCTCAGATGAACATTATCATAATAGAAATAACCTTCCATCCAATAAGTATAATAGCTCACATTCACCTGGTGAACCTGAAAATCGTCATCCGTACAGGTAATGTCATCGCCGGGAACCAGCAGAACTTCCCGGTCAATTCCGGGCATATGCACTTTCACAGAGCCCTGCACCAATGTGACGTGTGCCTCGGAATCCTTATATGCTTTCACATTGAATTCAGTCCCTAGTACTTCGGTAGTCATTTTATCGGTAATAATCACAAAAGGATGCTGTTCGTCACGAGCCACTTTGAAATATGCTTCCCCCTCAAGAGTCACAGTACGCCGGGAACCTGAAAAACGTGTAGGAAAAGAAAGGCGGCTGGACGCATTCATCCATACTTCCGTCCCGTCGCTCAGCACAATCTTATAAACCTGTCCGCGGGGAATAGAGACAATATTACGACATACCTTTTCAACAGACGCACGGGTATAGTCGGCTTCGGTAGCCGAAAGCACCACCCCTTCTTTCTCAATCCTCGCCTTTGAGAGATTTGGCAAAGGTGTTTCTGTCTTTTCTTCCGAAGAGATATCCTCCTCAATCACGGAAGCCTGTTTCACCGGCTCCGTCTTCACTAACACCGCCACTTGCTTCTCGTACAACGTAGTCTCCACATTGCTCCACAGTAAAAATACAGCAATCAGCAAAGCTGCTGCAGAAGCGGAGAACAATATAAATGACCGGAGTTTCCGGGACTTCTTCTTTTCTTGCCGGACACGGCTGCTGAACTTCTTCCACTCCTCTGCGCCTGATGGTTCTTCAAACTGCAAACGGAGAAATGCCTGCTCGCACTCATACTGCAAACGCTCCTCCTGGGGAGTACTTACGTCCTGATAATCCTCACAACAGTTACTATCTTGTTTATTATCTTGCTCACTCATATAGTTTTGCTGTTTTTCTATGATATTTATAATTCTATCAACGCATTTCTATGTACTACACGTAATTACTACGAATCAAACATTACTTTAGTCACTATAATTACCACCTTTTTTATACTTTACAGAAAAATACTGCCGAATAATGTTCAGCCCTTTCATCACATGTTTGCGCACACCACTTTCCGAAAGACCGGTCAACCGCGCCACTTCTCGATACATTTTCTTATAAACATAGCATTGTTCCATCACCGTACGTGTCAGAGGCGGCATTTCCTCTATCAACCGCATAATAACAACAATACGCGCCTCACTTTCCCGTCGGTCGTCATCATTCCACTCACGAAGCATCGACAAGTAAGACAGCTTATTATCTTCCTGCTTTTCCTGACGCCGAAGATAATCTATGCAGAGATGATGCAGATGAGTGTACATATAGGTGAGTGCCGTATCCATCCGGAAAGTTTCAATCCGCTCCCACATAAATTGGAACGAATCGCCAACCAAATCCTTACAAGTCTCAGAATCAGGAATATATCGCAGGGCATAATAATAAAAACGGGAATAATTTGCTTGAAAGAATTCTTCGAACTCTTTTTCTAACAATTCTTTGTTGCCCTGCTTTACCTTCATTCTTTTTTGTTTCAAATTAGTAACAAACCGGCGGCAAAAATAATAAATAAAAAGAAAAGTATAACCTTTATAATTAATTTATATCATTATAGCACTTGCCATATCAATCCAGCCGCTTCTTTATTCCGCTGCTAATCTCTTTCATAGTTTTCCCAAATACCGGGTGTACCAACTCCGGCGCAATCTCTGCCAACGGCAGCATTACAAAATCACGTTCTGTCATTAAAGGGTGGGGGAGATTCAGTTCCGCACCTGACGGAGAGGTTACAGAAAGCACTAAATCTTCATAAAACAAGAGGTCAATATCAATCAGACGGTCACTATACACTCCGTCAACGGACTTTTTGGTACGCCCCAATTCTCGTTCAATCGCCTGTGTCTCCTGCAATACCGCCAAAGGGGACAAATCCGTATCCACGCAAGCGGCAGCATTCAGAAAACTATTCTCAGAAGTAAATCCCCAAGGGGCGGTAACGTAAAAAGCAGACAGGGAAACGACTTTCCCTATCTGCTCTTCTATCTTTTGCACGGCATCCCGAAGATTTTGTTCTTTATCTCCCAGGTTTGTGCCGAGCCCTACATAAACTTTTGCCATTATTTGTCCAGAATCAGCATTGCATCTCCGTATGTACCGAAACGGTATCCTTCCTTCAATGCTACGTGATAAGCATCCATTACCTGCTCATAGCCCCCAAAAGCAGCTACAATCATCAACAATGTAGAAAGCGGCATATGGAAGTTGGAAATCATTGAATTGGCCACAGTAAATTCATACGGCGGGAAGATAAACTTGTTCGTCCATCCTTCAAATTCCTTCAAATGCCCGTCAGTGCTGACTGCGCTTTCGATGGCACGCATCACCGTCGTACCCACCGCACACACATTCTTTCCGTTATCTTTGGCACGATTAACAGCTTTCACTGCATCCGCATCCACAAACATCTGTTCCGAATCCATCTTGTGCTTCGTCAAGTCTTCCACGTCAATGTCGCGGAAATTACCCAGACCTGCGTGCAGAGTGATATATGCAAAGTCCACTCCCTTGATTTCCAAACGCTTCATCAATTCACGGCTGAAGTGCAGACTGGCAGTCGGCGCTGTCACCGCACCTTCATTCTTCGCGAAGATAGACTGGAAACGTTCTGCATCTTCCGGTTCTACGGGACGGTTAATAATCGTATGGGGCAGGGGAGTTTCACCCAATTCATACAAAGCTTTTTTAAACTCGTCGTGAGGCCCGTCATAAAGGAAACGCAGTGTACGTCCACGGGAAGTCGTATTATCAATAACTTCGGCCACCATTGAATCGTCCGGGCCGAAATACAGTTTGTTACCGATACGAATCTTACGGGCAGGGTCTACCAATACGTCCCACAAGCGAAGTTCTTCATTCAATTCACGCAACAAGAATACCTCGATACGGGCACCCGTCTTCTCCTTGTTACCGTACAAACGCGCAGGGAATACCTTCGTATCGTTGAATATAAACACATCCTTGTCATCAAAGTAGTCCAGAACTTCCTTGAACATCCTGTGTTCAATCTTACCTGTTTTACGATGCAATACCATCAAACGAGACTCATCCCTATATTTCATAGGATGCAGAGCAATCTTATCTTCGGGTAACTTAAATTTGAATTGTGATAATTTCATATCTATTCCTTATTACGTTAATTATTTTCTTCTTCATTTTCTATTTCCTGTCCGTCAATCCACTCTTTAAAGTGTTCGGGATTCAGGCAGTCTTCCAACCGGACGTCACCTACACGGGTACGAATCAGGCCTGTCAGATGGGCTCCGCTATGGAGCGCTTCACCAATGTCGCGCGCCAAGGCTCGGATATACGTCCCCTTGCTGCATACGACACGAATCCGAATCATCGGCTCGGGAACATCCAGACTGCACTCCAGCAATTCAATCTCGTCGATAACAAGCTGTTTCGCCTTTAGTTCTACTTCCTCTCCTTTTCTTGCCAGTTCGTAAGCACGCTTTCCATCCACCATACAGGCGGAGAATGCAGGCGGTACCTGTTCTATCGTACCGATAAAGTGCGTCAACACTTCTTCCACCATCTCCCGTGTGATATGCTCAGTAGGGTAGGTAGCATCTATCTCATGCTCCAAATCATACGACGGTGTGGTAGCCCCCAACCGGAGCGTAGCGACGTACTCCTTCGTATGATATTGAAACTCCTCTATTCTCTTCGTTGCCTTGCCTGTGCATACAATCATTACCCCTGTCGCAAGGGGATCCAACGTGCCGGCATGACCGACTTTCAGTTTTTTCACCCCTATCCGGCGACAAATATGATAACGGGCGTGCCCTACTACCTTAAATGAAGTCCAACCAAGAGGTTTATTAAAAAACAGTACTTCTCCTTTTTTAAAATTCATCAGCTCAATATAATCGTTACTAATCCTGCTATCGCGCAATAGATAGCGAAATAGATCAGCTTTCCTTTCTTCACCACATTAATCATCCACTTACAAGCCAGACAACCCGCCACGAAAGCAGCCAGGAAACCGACAATCAGCGACAACGCAGGAATATCACCTACCACATCCTCACCTTTCATCATCTTCATTCCGTCGAGCAACGCTTCTCCCAAGATTGGCGGAATAACCATCAGGAAGGAGAATTGTGCCAGTTTCGCCTTGTTATCGCCCAGCAGAAGCCCCGTAGCAATGGTAGAACCCGAACGGGACAACCCCGGCATGACTGCGCAAGCCTGCGCGATACCGATAATCAGAGCGTCCTTCATCGAGATTTTTTCTTTCTGACGCGGCTTATAGTAATAAGAGAAAGTCAGCAGTGCGGCAGTCAACAGCAACATACAACCCACAATCAGCAATCCCGAACCGAAAATCGCTTCTACATAATCCTTAAAGAACACTCCCACAATACCAATAGGTATCATTGAGATCAATATATTGATGACATAGCGCGTCTCGTCGTTCATCTGAAACTTGAACAGCCCGCGGAAAATCCAGTCTATCTCTTTCCATAAAATCACCAGTGTGCTGCACACCGTAGCCACGTGCACCACAATCGTGAATGCCAGATTCTCCTCGCCCTGTATCCCGAACAATGCCGACCCGATGGCCAGATGACCACTGCTGCTTACGGGCAAATACTCAGTCAATCCCTGAATCAGTCCAAGGATTAATGCTTCTAACCAACTCATAATATCTTTTTATTCTCTTTTAATTTTAGGCACTTCAGTCATTTTAGGTTTACGCAACACCGCGTATATCATTGACAAAAAACCAAACAGGCAAACGACGGGCGCCACCTTTATTCTACGTACACTGAAAATATCCGGTTCGAAAACCGTTTCGGACGACGAGGGTCCCGACATCAACAGGAAGCCGATAATAACAATCGCCATTCCTATTGCGAGCAAGATAAAGTTCACTTTATCAAAGGCAAATTTCTGCTTGTCTGACATAAGTTTTTTCTTCTTTTGAATTAAATATAGTATAGGCTGTTCGCTTTCATTCTCAAGTACTTATTCATTGAGAAGTAGGCGCATAGCCACGTTATTACAATTCCAAATATTAATACGCTTGCGCATACTATCAACATGACTTCGGGCGTGATAACCTGAAGCAGTTCCTGCTCGTACGTCACCGCCCAATAGGCAGTTCCCATCAATATGGCATCGGCAATCATGGCTGCCAGTATGCCGCTCCATACGTTCTTCCGAAGAAACGGCCCCCGTATAAAACTCCAACTCGCCCCCACCAGTTTCATGGTATGGATGAGGAACCGTTTGGAATAGATGGCAAGTCTTATCGTATTGTTTATCAAGGCAAAAGAAATAAAAGTGAGCACCACCGCCAAAGCAAGCAGCACCAGGCTGATATTCCGTATATTATCATTCACGGCATCAATCAGCTCTTTCCTGTAAAGCACATCCTGTATATTGGAATTCTTCTTCACCAGTTTCTCTATTTTCGCAATGCTGTCGGAATTGGCATAGTCGGAATGGAGCTTGATTTCGAGGGACGCAGTAAATGGATTATAACCCAGGAACTCCTCGGGATCGGTTCCCATCGCTTCCGTCTGCTCCTTCAGAGCCTGTTTTTTAGAGATATATTCGGATTGCTTCACGAAAGGTTCCTGATTCAGCTTCTTCTGAAGTTTCAAAATATCGGCTTCCTTCATATCGTCACTGATAAGAATGGAGAAACTGATATTCTCGCGGACATACACGGAAAGATTATGCGCCGTCAGCACGAAAAAGACAACCAGTCCGAGCAACAGCAGCACCAGCGTCGTACTGATACTCGACGTGATGAACTGCATGTCGAATACCGAACCTGACTTATATTTGTTTTTACTTCCCATGCGTTATCTCTTTTTCCGGAATACGTAAATCATAGAACTGCTCCTCTCTTTCCGTCCCAAAGCGCTGAACCAGGCAAGCGCTCCGGCATACATTCCTTTCAGAAAGCTGCTCGAACGGCCACGGTGCTTCTCGCTCAACATGGATACGTAGAACGCATCGAACGGCATCGGATGGCGTGCCGCCATAATAAACCCGTGACGGGAAGCCAACTGCTGTATAGTGCCGGGTGTGAAATGCCAGAGATGGCGGGGAACGTCATAAGCCGCCCAATATTCTCCATAACGCTGCGCGTCATAAGAAGAACAGTTGGGCACAGCCACAATCAGCACACCTTTTTCCGTCAGCAATTCACGAAGTATCTCCCACGTTTCGTTGAGATGCTCCAAGTGCTCCATCACATGCCAAAGGGTGATAACATCAAAGCTGGCGGGAGCAAACTCCTTCAACGCCGATTCGGGTTTCACATCCAGGCCGAAATTCGTTTTCGCGAACTCACGTGCCTGCGGACTCTTCTCCACCGCTTCCACTTTCCAGCCACGGTGCACCATCGTATGTGCGAAATAACCGGTTCCCGTACCTATATCGAGCAAACGCCCCGTCTTACGATGCGCCTCTCTTGCCACCAGGCGCGCTTTGCGGCCCAGCATATAGGAACGTACATAATGGTAAATGCGATTCATCGCGCCCTTGCGCGTATCCGTGTGGGAGATGTAGTCGGGAGTCTCATAATACTTGCCTATCTCTGCTTCTACGGGAACGCCTTGCGTGAATGTAAATCCGCAGTCCTCACACGAATACAGTTCAAACTGTTCGCCCGAAGCATAAAAATCCGTACAAGTCATGACGCGTTTCAAGTGCGTACTGCCACACACCGGACAAGCATTTATACTGAGTTTCTCCATTAATTCCAAACAAAATTAAGTGTTGTCCCGAATCACAAGACAACACTATACCCGAATTTGGTGCAAAGAAACAAATAAAAAGTGATGTAACAGGCTTTTGTTAAGGACTTTTAATAGAAGATTAAAAAGTCAGGTTAACGGAAAAGCCCATATTCCTGCAACTGGGTTGACGGAAGAAGTCAATACCCTGATACCAGGTTCCAGTGCTTGCCGTAGATTCCGGATCAAACGGAGCTTTATTGTACAACATAAGCAAGTTACGCCCCACTAACGCCACCCGCACGTCTTGTATCCACTTCACCCACCGGTTGACGGGAATATGATAGGCTATCGACATTTCGGCAAGGCGAATGTTAGTGGCGTCATATGTATACACCGTGCCTGTACGCGCTCCTCCCACCTTTTGGTAATAGTCCTTAGCCGGAATGTTCTCACCGCTCACCCAGACACCGCCATTATCCCGGGCTATAGCCGTAGCCTGAGATACGCCAAATTGATCCATAACCGCTTGAGTCATCGACAAACCTACACCTCCGAAACGGGCATGAATCACAAAATCAAGCTCCAAGCCTTTCCATGAGAAGCTGTTCGCCAGCCCCATCGTATATTTAGGGTCGGCATTACCCGCATAGATATAATCCCGGGCAGGAATAACGTTCTGCGAAGCCTTATCCACAATGACATTTCCTTGCGCATCTCTCTGTAAATCGGTAACATATATATCACCAATCGAGCCACCCTTCTTCAGCGGGATATACCAACTGCCGCCTTCGGCCATTTTAACTTCGTCCAACACCACATCTTCACCCGTTACCGAATTCTTCCGAACTTCCCTAATCTGCTTGATTTCATTCTTATTGATGGAATAAGTCCAACGCCCGTTCCACTTCACCTGCCCGATATTCATATTTGTCCCCAAGCTGAGTTCGAAACCTTTATTATCAATTCTACATCCGGTATCCATTAAATAGAGATCTGTAGGAGAATCTGCAGAAGGATAAGGAACAGGAACATATCCCCCAAACGGCAGATCGGAAGTCGATGTCTTATACATTGTAAACGCCAAACTAATCTTATCATCAAGGAAACCTGCATTCAGCCCTATTTCGTGGGATTTCGTACGTTCAGGTTCAAGATTGTTATCAACCAATCTCGGCTCCAGACCTACCCTTTCCTTGTTCAGGAAAATATAATCGGTAAAACTATTGCCTGTTTCACTATAAGTATAATTGAGTTTTAGAAATGAAAGAATCCTGTCGGGATTAGCGGACAGCCACCCGGTCGGCACCACAGACACTCCTGCCGAAGGATAAAAAACATCAGTAGAAGAGTACGAATCATCGTCATCCCAGAACTTAAGCCACTCCATCCGTCCGCCCAAGTCCAGAAACAGGCGATTTTTATATCCCAGTTGCGCAAGCATAAATAACGAGGTAGTCCGGTCATGATAATCCCGCTGCAGATGCATGGAGTACGCCCCTTCCCTTTTACTTAATGCGGACAGTTCAAAAAGATTCAGCGTTCCCAACTCTCCTCCACTGTTAGAATAATCAAACTTTGTATCACAGACCGAACTGCCTAAAGTAGCATCGATTGAGAAATCGCCCATCGCCTTGCGGGCATTGAGCAAGAATTCAGAATAGAATTGCGTATTTTTATTCTCATTCTCATAGTACGTGCCCAACCGGCCGGCAAATACAGTAGATGCATAGAGTTTTTGAGTCCCAAACTCCTTATCCCGGTCATACTGGATCCGCCCTGACACATTGAGCCAGGAATTCAAATCAAACTTAGCCCCTATGCCGCCTATCAAGCGTTTCTTCTTCCGATTATACATATTACGGTTTATTGTCCAATAGGGGTTCTGCATACCCAGTCCCATTTCTCCCAAAGGCCAATATTGTACATTGCCATCCAACTCCGGAACGTAAACCTCAAAAAGATCTTTATAACTATATTTATCGCTACTGCCCGGATAGACAGGGATTCGCTCCAGCAATACATCAGGAAGCAGATAAACCGGAACCAACGGATTGCTATACATACCCTGTGACTGCATATTCTGTTCAGCAGTATGGATATATCTCAGGTTAACGTCAAGTTTCAGCCTGTTACGTAATAAAGAAGAGGTGTTGCGCAACGAAAAGTTATAACGGTCCACATCGTTATTGGGAATAATGCCGGCACCATTCATTGTGACAGCCGAAACACGGGTCTGATTATATTCATTCCCGATAGAAAGGGCCAGAGAATTGTTGATAGCATGTCCGGTACGGAAAAAATCCGCAGGATCCCACGATTGGGGATGACGCAACTTCTCTCCCCATCGCCAGTCGTAAGTCTGCTGGAATTCAGGCATGACTAACGGTGAGCTGAAAGTGGTACTGTTTCCCACTTCCACCCTTAGTTTTCCGGCATGTGCCTTTTTCGTGTTAATCATCACCACACCACTAGCGGAACGGCTACCGTATAAAGTAGAAGCTGCCACAGTACTCAATACTGATATGTTTTCTATATCATCCGGACAGAAAGCTGCTATGCCATCGCCAGTCTGCCCGCTGCCCCAGTAGATATTATAAGGCTGTCTTGCCTCCAACCGTGGCAAAGGCACACCATCCAGAGTGAACAACACATTATTTGATTTCAAGATGGAACGGTATCCACGTAGCACCATCCTCGCCGAACCTCCCACACCGGAAGCACCGGGGTTGATAGTTACACCCGCCAACCTTCCTATCAGGGAATTCACAAAATTGGCATCTTTGACTTTCATCAGTTCAGTGCCATCAATCTGCTGCGAGATGTACGATGACTTCAGCGTATCTTGCGAAAGATTCGTTTGACCAGTAGTAGAGCTTTGTGTAAGATGAGTCGGATTTTCCCTTTTATTCCCTGCATGAAGCATAGAAACAGGTAATGCAGTTGATAGCAATAAAGCTATTCCAATCTTTTTCGCTGTTGATACACACTTAGTATGTAAATAGTAGCGGTTAGTCAAGTCTTTTACGTTGTGTTCTTTCATATCTCATTAAAAGTTTGTTGCATTGATGTATTTACAAAGCTACTGAATTTATTTGTAAATATTCTACTTTTTATCAATTTATGCGAGACGGATATGTAGTTGTTTTTAGCATATTTGTCGTGTCTTTATCGTTAAGGAGAAAATTACGAATATATACACTATCCTTATATACTATTCTTTTATCTTGCAGCACAAGAATAATACTATCCATATGATTTACGTGTTCTTTTATTATTCTCTTACTATTAACAAACCACCCTGAAGAAAACCTCAAATAGGCTGAATCTGAACGATCAATATAAACCGAATCTACTAAATTGTTAACATTATAATAGCAATACAATTTTACGCGTTCATTTGTTCTATTGCGAAGCAGAATTCCTTGTGTTTGAGTACATCCTGTCAACAAAGCGAAGGTCATAAAAAATAGTAATATTTTCATATTATCTGCAAATATTATATGTTTCATCGTTTTTAAATTACACATCAGTAAAAAAAGAGTACACAAAAACAAATTTAGTCACTGGGTCAATGTAGAGCGGTCTTAGTTTCAATAATCTTTGCTGTGTCTTTATTACATACGAACAACTTATAAATAGATTCCTTATCACGATAAACGACTCTCTTACTACTTGTGAAAATCTGTACACTATCCATATTATAAATATTGCTATTTTTAAGTTTTTCATAACTTTGAAATGCTCCCCAAAATCCTAAATGGCAGGAATCATTCGGATATATATATACAGAATCTATTCTATCATTTATATTATAATGACAATATATTCGCAGACTGTCATTTGTTTTATTAAACAAAGATATATATGCTATTTTATGACAACTACTAAAGCATATCAACAATCCAATTATACAAACCAGCTTATACATAATATTTATAATAAGAAATTAAAACAAAGATATGATATTATCTTAAATAAATAATCATGCAAGGAGAACTTTCTTCAAACACTCCATAATTTTGAAGAAAATTCTCCTTATACTCATTTATCGCTAACGATATCTCCCCTAATATTCAGGCACCATCTTATACTCATATCGCGCTGCATCGTATTTAAAAGTTTATACATTATCCCCTGCCATTGCTTGACACTACGGAAAGCAACAGGGCTTCCGTGTCATCATAGGTATAAACCGTTGTCAAGTCAGGTGTAATTTGCTTCACGACACGTTGTAGCCATCATTCATACATGGTGAACTTTTCCGTGTCATTAAGAGCATCCTGCACAGTCCTTATTCTTTGAAAGTTCCTTATAAACAAAAGATTTTATTCCCGTTTACTCAGTCTTTCCACGACTAAATCTATGGGCAATTGTGCAGAAGCATAACAGGCGGTAAGCTCTTTATGATTGGCGCTGCTTTGTAGCAAACCGATTGATGTATCGTAAAAATCCCTGATATAAATTATTTGAATATCAATTTATATCAGGGAAAAAACTATAAGAGAATTCTGAGCATATATCCTATTAATCCTCTTCTTCCGGCGGATAAACCACCGTCCAATTCATTCGCTCCAAGTCTTCCAAGGTAAGTCGATACACATGAAGCACAGGAACGTATTTGCGGATGGTGTCGCAAGGTTCGGAATGATATTTCCAAAATGTATCACGATCCATAATCAGATACTGGATATATTTAGAAGTCTCAAAATAATCATACCAACCAGCAGCATTCCTGTAACAATCATCCCATCCCCAGTAAAAGAACCTAGTTAAAGAATCAGCCTTAAGATCTTCAACGCCGTAACGCAAACCGTAATGACATAAAATCATAGAATCTTCTTGTATGTTTTCAGGATAAGATGTCTGAATGGAGATATCTATATCCGAAAAATTGGCAAGTGTAATATATGGGGGACCTCCTTTGTACTTATGACAAGCACATAACATCATGGAGGTTACACACATCAACATGATAACTCTTAAATGTTTCATTATTTTTCTCTTATCATTAATATTATTCAATATTTTAACCAAAACATACGCAATGTCATATTAGAAGATTTTATAGCACCGGATTTATGATAATCGTAATAGGTTTCCCTACTTCCTTTTCCAATACCATTCACATCCAACGGATTCCGATAAAAGTTCCAACCTTTAGTCAAATTCCCAAATTGATAAAGTTTTTTATACTTTTCATAGTCCTCTTCCGACGTATAAAATCCTTCTATCCCATTCTTAGGATCATTAAAATAATTGAACGCTCTTCTATTTGCATCCTGCTCAAACTTCTCAAGACTATGGTCGCCATTTCCGGCAGCACTCTTTATACTCGGTATTCCTACAGTAGGAATATATCCCGGTCCCATCTCCTGACTTTGCAAATAATGTCCATACTCATGCTGGAAAAGATAGTTGTTAGGGTCTGCCTTGAGATTTCGGTTACCGGTAATATAACTACTCAATGTTACAGCACCAGAACCCCAATTGGCTCCGCGTGATACCGTAGCACCACCCCAATAATCGACTTCATCCACTTGGCCTGCCCAATTGGAAACAGTAGCAAAACCAAGACCGAAAAAGGTTTGTGCACCCTGCCAAGTGAAACGAGAAATCATTTCCCATGCTTGTCCCCCAAAGTTTTTCCGGCTATCTGTGGTAAACAAACCACCCCAGAGTTTTACCTCATTCACTCCACTTTGCCAACCTGTCTTAAACGGATTTTTACCAGTAAATAATCCTTTGAAAAAGCCAAAGGTATAACCTAAGAAAAACTCCCCGCTTTGGTCCACATAACACAACGGGCTGTTCATGCAATAGCCATATCTGTTGTACGCCTGTGTAAAGTCCGGCATTTGTACATACGGGTCAGGACTCAGGAAACGCCCTAACAACGGATCATACAGTCGGGCATTCATATTAATCAATCCAAAGAACGACAGATGCTCATGCCCCGTGTATCCACGGTCTAACACCAACTCAGGTGCAGTGCCTGTCACAAAGGCCCTCTGATTCGCAGGATTACGCCTGCATCCCCAAGCATCAAAGCTGTTTTCTTCCACTATGTTACCCTGCGTATCCACTATTTGCAAGATACTGCCCAAGTAGTCACGATGAATAAAGTAAACCGAAGCATTGTTACCTTCTTTCACCCATACGGCAGGAGCATCATAATATCCGCCACCAAGGTACAACTTTTCTTTCGTTCTAACAACATTTTCATCAACTTCATAATTACCACCCAAATAATAGCGTGACCACCGTATCGAATCATTTACAGAAAACTGCATACGGATACGGTCGTGATTGGCATTATACGTCAACACAGCTTTCTTTCCATCCTGCGTGATAACGGAAGGACGCTCACCGGCAGTATAAGTGATGTCAAGACCGGACTTCACCGGATTGTCTTCAGCAGCAGACAAACCCGTCACGGCATAAGGACGGTTCGGATTGGTATAGGCCAGTTCCCCGGCATCGCCCTTCCAACGAATATTACCATAATCGTCATAAAGAACGGCATTATTACCGTAAGAACACAAACGGTTCAATCCATCATAATCAAAATCCTCCGACAAATTTCGGAGCTCATCCGTACGATTTTCAAGATTGTTATTCGTCACATTGAAACGGTAGCTGTGGTCGAACATTATACCTCCATCCGCACGGGTGATGCTGCGTCTTACGGGCAGCCCCCATTCATTAAACGCATAGTTGCGCTGCATTCCGCCTGAGGTAAGCTTCGTCAACTGTCCCAGCGAATTTTCTTCATCATGGCGGTAGACCAGCGTTCCGTCTGCAAGACGGACTTCTGTCAGGAAACCGTTGCGGTAAGACAACTCTTCTGTGGCCAAAGCACCGTTTTGAGAGGTATAAGCAATGGATTCAGGCAGTCCGTCAGTTGTATAACTGTAGGCTTTCTGCAACCATTTGCCATCCGGAGCTTCTTCACGCTGCGTTTGCAGTCTGCCATACTCATCGTAAGTATTATACAGAGCACTGCCATTGCTTGACACTGCGGAAAGCAGCAAGTTTTCCGTGTCGTTATAGGTATAAGCCGTGGTCAAGTCAGGTGTTATTTGCTTCACGACACGTCCGTAGCGGTCGTATTCTTTCACTATCTCACGGCCGTCGGCATCAGTTTCCTTGCTGACATTTCCCGCTTCATCGTATTCGGTGCGACGGATACCGGCACTGGGGTCTTTTATGGCAATACGCCGGCCATACTTGTCATAATAGAAACGGGTTTGTATATTTCCTGACATGATTGCCACCACCGGCTGGCCGTCGGGACGGTAATAATAAGCAATACTTCCCGCAGCATCCGTCGCTTGTGTCATCAGCCCGACTTCATCATATGTACGGATATGGCGGATACCGTTTTCAATAATAGTATCGGTCAAAGCGCCATACGCACAAGAATCCATTTTCCCCGAAGCATAGCGGGTGGATGTACGGCGGTCAAATTTATCATACGTAAAGCTGTTCCAACGCGAAGGGACACTATCCGTAGTGGGTAGAGATTCTTTTTCAAGCAGCCCCGTTTTCACGTTGTACACTTTATCCGTTTTCATTTCCCGTCCGTCAAAGCGAACCTGTGATGTGCGAACTTCCCGCTTCAAGTAGTCATAATACGTTTTTGTTACAGGCTTGCCTGTTTCAGCAACAGTCACAACATACAGCCCCGGTTCTCCTTCGTTACTCCACGCAGTTGACAATCGTCTCATACGCCCGTCAGGATAGCAGGCTTCGACAAGACGCCCCCACATGTCATAAGCATAACGGGTGACACGCCCTTTATGGTCGGTAGCGCTTTGCAGCAAGCCGGTTTCTAAATCGTACACATAGCCGGCAGACAGCCCCATAGGGTCGGTTTCTTTCATCAAGCATCCATCCCGGTTATACTCAAAGGTCTTCACCAGCCAGTCTTCCGAATCATAGGAACACTGCTCTTTTCTGGTAAGTTGCTGTCTGTCGTCATATTCATAATGCTCTTGGGAAGCGATATTTCCATTGACAAAACTTGTCTTACGGACAGGAAGATACCGGTTATCATAATCAGTTCTCACTTCCTGAGTGACAATCGAATCATTACGAGAACTTTGTGTCCATGAGAAAAGCGGAAGCCCCAACAGATACCAATCGCTGTTTTCTACATTCTGATAACCGAATGATTTTGCTTCCGTATTATGAGCACCATAGGAAGTAGACATGCCGGTTGCCTGTCCGTAGTCATTATACTCATACGTGGTAACCTTCTCCGTACCATTAAGCGCATCCTGCACAGTTTCTTTCTTTAATTTCAGAAGTACAGTCTTATCCTGCGCCCTCTCCAATACATATTTACGCACAATCGTATCAGCAGGAGTCTCTTTCTTCACCTCCGTACTCAGCAGCTCCGGATCGAACACAGAAGCCATCGTACGTTTATTCACCACATCTTCCGTCTCAATCTTCCGGAAACCACGGAAACCCAGCCCTGTACGATGAAACACGGCATTGGTGTACTTGTAATATTCCCATGAAAGCTGTTCGCTTCCTTTTGTCTTCTTCAACCATGCCGGCACATATAAATGAGGAGTCATTATCGTATAGGGATAACTGATATACCCCAACGACATATCCGGACGGCTCACATAACGATTCTCAGATGCTTCCATTATATCCGTATAATAGTGGCTTGAGGTCACTCCATAACTGTCTGTAAGATCCCGCAGCATACGCTCTTTCGACTCGTTGTGATTGTATTTATACACATGAAGCTTTTCATTATCCACGCAAATCAGACTTCCTGACCAATAGTAGGGCTGCGCCACATTTGCCACGGCAAATTGTGCCGACAGGTTATCCATCTGTAAAATCGAACGGTAATTATAATCCTGGCTTATCTTTCCGTTTTCGTTCAGATGAACGTAGATTTTCCCGCGAACATTGCGCAACAGGTCAGGCAACCCGTCATTATCCACATCTACCAACATGAAATTCAGCCCCACTGTCTCATGAAAACAATAGAATAATTCTTCCGTGTGCACCTTAAATCCGGGATTACCGGTACTATAAGATGAGTTTCCCGTAGAAATCAGAAATGTCCACCGCTTGCCGTTCTCCACATTCCAGTCAAAGACCACAAGGTCACGCTGAGATACACTCGGATCAACCGTACATTCCTGACCGGAATAAGAATGTACATAATGTTTATACCCACTAGCACTGGTACTTTTCAAGTTACTTTCACTATCACATGCACCACGGCAGATTCCGTCTCCCAAATGCTTGAAACCATCCTTGCAATGCACACGGCGAGGCCCCAGAATAATATCCATATTTCCGTCACCGTTCATATCAGTCACCATCAGTTCCCTGTCTTTGATAGTGCCGCTTTCAAAATTGAAATGCATGATATTAATTGCACTAGAGTATGCCAGTTGCCTGAACCCGCTACCGGTGAACTCATAGACATAAAGCCCGTTTATATTAATGAGACAGATATCTGTCTTGCCGTCACCGTTATAGTCCATAGGAATCAGGCGGTCGGCATACAACGCCCTGTTATCTACCTGATGCAATGTAAAGTCGAAACACGTTCCGTCATAAATAGCCTTCCGATAATTCAAATCTACCAACAAGGCACGTGAAGGGTATTTGTTTTTATCCGAATTATAACAACTCGATATAGCCAGTAACTCTACTTTGCCATCCCCATTGAAATCACCGGTAATCACCTGTCGTTCATGAACATATCCATCCCACTCCGAATATATGTAATCTGAATGCCGGCTGGGGTCTACATCATTCGTATATACTGATACCACCAACTTATCATCATCATAATTTACTTTTACCGGCTCTTCCAGACCGTCTCCGTTTACATCTAACGCTTCCAGTTGTTTGAAACCTTTTCCGGCTGTAAATACGACAGGAGAGACATTTGAGTCCGACAAATCTTTGTAGACCAATAAATGTTGTGTCTCAGTATACTCACCGAGCACCGGATATGAAATCAAACCGTCACTTTTCGACGTTCTATTGAATTTTCCGCGTGATAAAGCAAGAGATCTATGAGAACTGGGGCCCTGAACTGAGTTCGGGAAATACCTCTGTAAATAAATCGTACTTCCACTGAGAAACTCGATACTCCTTCCGTCTCCATATCTGAATTGCAGAGGATTAAGCTTGCCATTTTCCGTTTCACATTCTAACTGTATTGGCAGGTTCACCCCCCTGTTCTGATAAGAAAGCAAATATCGCCGCCACAGTTTACCTTTATAAAACGATTCTACCTTCTCCAGCAAACGACTGTATTTTAAAGGTTTTCCATCTGTATAACGAGTGATAGCAGCATTCACGTTGCGATAAGTAAACACTACGGAATCATTATATGCACCTTCGACTTCTCCATACAGTACCTTATGGATATAAGGCAAATTATCCGCCTGTGTATAGACATATTTTACAGATCGGCCTTTACGGTTTGTATACAAAGTCATCACATAACTGAAAGGAGCTTGTAAAGAAGTCTCGAACTTTGCCGTATTCCCATCCGGATAACGTGCCACCAATGTGCCGTCCGCTTGCTTCTTCACTTTTATAAACCCTTGTTCGCTTTGCCATTCGTCCGTGCCGGTCTTCAGCAAACGCATGCCATCCAACATCAGCTTGTCTTCATCCAAGGAAAGAGGAGATGATTTTCCATCGTAATAAATTGTTCCGGGCACATGGGTAATACCGGACAGCCCGCCAATATTCCATCCGTATCCCATTACGCTTTCACGCTGCTGGCTGTTATAACCAAACGACAAGCGGGGATGAAATTCCTCAGGGTCAGGGTGAATATCCATTGGCACCTGATATGTAACAGCCCCGGTAGGAGTAAGGGCATATTGAACAGGAATTTCACCTACATCACATGCGGAATTTCTTCCTTCTGATGCCACAGCTTCCTGCTGCGCCCTTGTAGAAATAGCTACCAATAAAGCGATTCCTAGAATAATTATTTTTTGTGTTATATTTCTCATGATTATTGTTGTTTTTTAATAGTTTTGATTCGATTGCCTGACTGATCATACTGGTACTGTACAGGACAGTCATTCGGTTCCTCCGGCTTCACTTCCGGTTCACCGGGAATGCCGGGTGATAAATCGGCAATGATGGTTGTTCCTATTTGTCCATTAGGTACGGACGCATTCATGTATTTATATCCGGCGACAACAATATAATAAGTACCGGCCGGCAAGTTCCGCACACGCAAATACGCAAGTCCCAACGAAGACCCCTCAGGCATGCCCAGCTCCACCGGATTAAAATCAGGAGACATAAAATCCATTTCTTCAAACATGGCCACCCGTTTAAAATAAAGATCACCTTCTGACCAATCTTCCATTTCATCCGGTTTAGCGGGTCTCAATAAGAAGATAGTACTAAAACCCATCCGGTAGGAATTCCAATTATGAATTATCACATCTCCTGCAGCCGATGTTTCCATCCGGTAAAAAATCGCTCTTCCTTGAGTGTACTTATAAGTATCACCATCTCTAGGTATATAACGACATGTATAATACCAAGGTGGCCCCGTACTTGTATCATGAACATCCGCAAATGTCGATTTCCCTGCAGAAAATGTGACCTGTATCGGGTCCCAATATGAAGTCCCGCTTCCTCCTGTTGTTTGTGCTTGGGATTCCCACCCAAAGAGCACCAACATCAATAATAATATAATTCTTTTAGTCATTGTGTTCTGTGTTATCGTTCTCAACTTAAATAATCTTCCTTATTAATCCACTGTATAAAACCGGCGCGCTCGGCTCTACACAGTGGAAATTATCATACTTCTCTCTTACAGATTCATCGCATTAGCGCCCAAAACGCCCGCCAAAGCCGAAGCTACTGCGATAACCACTTTCAGGATCATATCCCATACTGATTTCTTCATTGCCATAATTTACCTCCTTTCCGTTTCTTTAATTTGTTGTGTTACTCTGTGTTCTTCCGTGCTCTCCGTCTGTGCCGGGAATTCTCCGAACTCCTTGAATTCCTTCGCCACATCGAAGCACGGGCACTGTTTTATCCACTCTTCCGGTTCTATCTCACCGTTTCCGTTCAAGTCTGGCGACAGGTCGCGGTGTCCGCACACCCGGCAGCCGGGAAATCTCTCTTGCAACTGCCCGACGAGCAGCCGGAGCGTGGAACGCTGTGCCGGAGTCCGGGTGTCTGCCGGGCGTCCCCGGCAGTCCAGACCACCTTCATAGCAGATACCTATCGAGTGAGCGTTGAAGCCTTTTACGTGGGCTCCGATGCGTTCGAGGGGACGGGTGAGGTACAACGTTCCATCCTTGCGGATGTAATAATGATAGCCTGTTCCGTTGAACCCGCGACGCCGGTGCATCAAGTCTAAAGCTTCCGGTGAGAGTGTAGAATCTCCCCGCGTGGCGCTGCAATGCACCACGATTAAGTTGATAATTCGCATGTCAATGGATAATTAGTTTACTAGTCCAGTTAAAAACTCCGTTTAGTCAGTCATTCGTGTTTGTGTCGCGCCATGCAGACAGTTTATGCTGCCGGATCCGGGTCGGGGGTTTCCCCGCCATCACCGCCTGAACCGCCACCATCGGGTTTACCGCCATTTCCGCCACCCGAGGCCGAAGTATCGGCAAGGTCGAAACGGACACACTTGGCGCCTGTCACCAAAGAGCGGGTAGCCGTAGTACGGTCAGGATTCTTGGTGTAGTTGGGCAGGAAGCGGACGGTAAGGGAAGCTTGGGCAGCCGATACTTTTTCCGGCAGCTCCACACCTTTGCCGTTGGATTTCATCACCATGCGGAAAGTTCCGAAGCCGTCGAGCGTTACACTTTCCGATGCTTGCAGGTGCTGGGCAGCCACTGTCACTAGGTTATCAAGCGTGTTCTTCACGTCACCTGTGGAGAGAGACGAGTAAGCCGCTATCTCTTTGGCGAGTTGGGTGGTTGTCACGTTGGCCGTGTATATCACACAGGGAT
>ENA-OPTB01000419-OPTB01000419.1-human-gut-metagenome-genome-assembly--contig:-NODE-419-length-41902-cov-5.257677_pt1 | contig 41902 bp, 33 predicted proteins | sample MGYA00241810_ERZ501911 | MGnify/ENA primary metagenome ERZ501911 (study PRJEB25962, sample SAMEA2042304) | human gut metagenome | biome: human gut; feature: human-associated habitat; material: faeces... | reverse complement strand
AGGATTTAACTATGAATTTTGAACTAACATCAGCTTACAAACCTACCGGGGATCAGCCGGAAGCTATTGCGCAACTTACTGAAGGGGTACTTCAGGGAGTTCCTGCACAAACTTTATTGGGAGTCACCGGATCGGGAAAAACATTTACCATTGCCAATGTAATTGCCAATATCAATAAACCGACATTGATCTTGAGCCATAACAAAACGCTGGCTGCACAGTTGTATGGCGAGTTTAAAGGCTTCTTTCCGAATAATGCGGTGGAATATTACGTTTCTTATTATGACTATTACCAACCGGAAGCCTATTTGCCAAGTAGTGATACATATATAGAAAAAGACTTGATGATTAATGACGAAATCGACAAACTTCGTCTTGCCGCCACTTCCGCCCTGCTCTCCGGAAGAAAAGATGTGGTAGTGGTTTCTTCCGTTTCCTGTATTTATGGTATGGGAAACCCTTCGGACTTCTATAAAAATGTAATTGAGATAGAACGGGGACGCATGATGGATCGTAATGTGTTTCTCCGCCGTTTGGTGGACAGCTTGTATGTACGCAACGATATTGATCTCAATCGTGGTAATTTCCGCGTGAAAGGTGATACGGTGGATGTTTATCTGGCTTACACGGACAATCTGCTCCGCGTCACTTTCTGGGGAGATGAAATTGATGGCATAGAAGAGGTAGATCCTGTTACAGGTGTCACTATCGCTCCTTTCGATGCTTATAAAATTTATCCGGCCAACCTGTTTATGACTACTAAGGAAGCCACTCTCCGTGCTATCCATGAAATAGAGGATGACTTGACCAAACAAGTGGCATTCTTTGAGTCTATCGGCAAAGAGTATGAAGCTAAACGATTATATGAGCGGGTTACTTACGACATGGAAATGATTCGGGAACTCGGGCATTGTTCCGGTATTGAAAATTATTCCCGTTATTTCGACGGTCGCACAGCAGGTACCCGTCCTTACTGTCTGCTTGATTTTTTCCCTGATGATTTCCTGATTGTAATTGACGAAAGTCACGTCAGTATACCACAAGTCCGTGCCATGTATGGTGGCGACCGTGCGCGTAAAATCAATCTTGTGGAATATGGGTTCCGCCTGCCTGCTGCCATGGATAACCGTCCACTGAAATTTGAAGAGTTTCAGGAGATGGCAAAACAAGTCATTTACGTCAGTGCCACGCCCGCAGATTATGAATTAATTCAATCCGAAGGTATTGTTGTGGAGCAGGTAATTCGTCCTACCGGTTTGTTGGATCCTATTATTGAAGTTCGCCCGAGTCTTAATCAGATTGATGATTTAATGGAAGAAATCCAACTGCGGATCGAGAAAGAAGAACGTGTACTTGTCACTACGCTGACCAAACGGATGGCGGAAGAGTTGACGGAATATCTTCTTAATAATAATGTAAGATGTAATTATATCCATAGCGATGTCGATACACTTGAACGCGTCAAAATCATGGATGATCTCCGTCAAGGAATCTATGATGTACTCATCGGAGTGAATCTGCTTCGTGAGGGACTAGACCTTCCTGAAGTATCGCTTGTAGCTATTCTTGACGCCGATAAGGAAGGATTCCTTCGCTCCCATCGCTCCCTGACACAGACTGCAGGACGTGCCGCACGTAATGTGAACGGAAAAGTTATCATGTATGCCGACAAAATGACGGATAGCATGAAACTGACCATTGACGAAACGAATCGTCGCCGTGAGAAACAGCTGGCTTATAATGAAGCAAACGGTATTACTCCGCAACAGATCAAGAAGGCCAGAAACCTGGCTGTATTCGGCAATGCCAATTCTGAAGCTAATGAATTGCTGAAAGAAAGACATGCTTACATCGAACCTGCTACACCTAATATAGCAGCCGATCCGATAGTACAATACATGAGCAAGCCGCAAATGGAAAAGAGTATCGAACGTACGCGCAAACTGATGCAGGAAGCTGCCAAGAAACTGGAATTTATCGAAGCTGCACAATATCGTGACGAGTTATTGAAACTGGAAGATTTAATGAAAGAGAAATGGGGATAGCTAATCCCTGTTTTTCTTCTATCCCACAGCTTGAATATTAATAAATTTATAATAGAGCGGCCGTTTTATTAATTAGTGTTATAAAAACACCAATCATAGACTGATTATTTGCAGATATCCGGAAAGTCCGTATCTTTGCAACGTGTTTTTCATAGTATTAGATTTAAGGTTAACAAAGGTTGGAGCAAGGCGTTGCTCCTTTTTTTATGTCCATACCTCTGCTACCCTACTCTTCGACGGATAACTTCATAAAAAATGCTGCCTGATTTTAGATGATTATCAAGCAGCATTCATAGATTACATTATAATATCAACAAACTCGTTTAGAGTGCTTTTTCAATCGCTTTCTTTATCATTGGTTCCATAACATCATATCCCTCACCCGTCGGATGTACTCCATCTTTTGTATATTGAGGATTTAAAGCCTGATTCTCCGGTACAACCAATGCCTGGTAATAATTCACATACGGAATTTTGTTAGCCTTTGCATAAGCTTCTATCCGGTCATTTAATGATTTGATTTTTTGAGGAGCGTCCTTTATTTCCATTCGCCATTTGAATTGGGCGGCAGGTAATACGGAAGTCAGAATCACTTTAATCTTGTTTGCTTTGGCCAACTCTACCATAGAAACAATATTCCCGAATGTATAATCTTCATTATAAGCTTGCGTATTTTCAGCAACATCATTTGTTCCGGCGTTAATCACGACCAGTGCCGGAGAAAGATTAATCACATCTTCCCGGAAACGTACCAGGAACTGATAGGAAGTTTGTCCACTGATTCCACGACCGATGTAGCCGTTCGATTTAAAAAAGTCCGGATGAGTCCGCACCCAGCCTTCGGTAATGGAGTTCCCCATAAAAACAACTCTCTTCTCTTTCTTTGTCGCTTGCGGAAGAGCTGCATTTTCTTTTGAATAACGACCTAAATTTGCAAAATCCTTTTTTTGTGCATAACTTTCTCCTATCGGGAAACTCAAACAAACAATGGCCAACAATAACCATTGGCCTAATCTTCTTTTATTCATGTTTATATTAAGTATTAGTAATATGATATTTCGTGCAAAGATAAAAAAATCTCTATAAACAGGTGGCTAAATGACGAATAACCGTTAAGGCAAGACTCATTTTTCTTAATCTATGTTATATAACATGCGTTTTTTCTTGGATTATTTGCAGATATCGCAAAAGTCCGTATCTTTGCAATGTGTTTTTCATAGTATTAGATTTAAGGTTAACAAAGGTTGGAGCAAGGCGTTGCTCCTTTTTTTATGTCTATAGGTTTGGAATCCTAAAAAAGAGTGGTATTTTTGTAAACAAAAAAAAATAGATGAAACGCAAATTGCTTTATATAGCCTTTATATTCACTATTCTGTGTATTACCTGTATCATTGTGTGTAACAGAACAATAAAAAAACATACAACTTCCAAGATATATACAGAAGCAAGCATTATCCCCACGAATAAAGTCGGACTACTACTCGGCACTTCTCCCAAACTAAAGAATGGGAATAATAATCTATATTTCGACTATCGTATTCTCGCGGCTGTCGAACTATACAAAGCAGGAAAAATAAAATATATCCTTATCAGCGGCGACAATCGCAGAGAAGATTACAATGAGCCGGAAGAAATGAAAAAGGCACTCATGCAAAAAGGAATCCCCGAAAAGTTTATCTACTTAGATTATGCCGGCTTCCGTACGCTTGACTCTGTCATACGTGCCAAAGAGGTATTCGGACAAAATCAACTGACTATTATTTCCCAGCGCTTCCATAATGAACGTGCTATTTATCTAGCCGAAAAGAATGGAATAAATGCTATCGGTTATAATGCCAAAGACGTGAACGCCTATGCCGGACTGAAGACCAATATCCGTGAATTACTTGCAAGAGTGAAAATGTTTATTGATTTAGCAATAGACAAACAGCCCCATTTCTTAGGGGAAAAGATAATAATTGGCAAGAAAAGCATGTAAAAGTTTCTTTATTCCAAAAGATAGATTTACCTTTACTGAAAAATCAGAATATGACAAAAATTACAGTTCAGAAAACAGACGTTACGATCTTAAAAATCAACGATACAGATTATATTTCCTTAACTGACATAGCTAAATACAAGACAACAGATGCCAACGTTGTTATTGCTAATTGGCTACGCAATAGAATGACTATTGAATATTTAGGATTATGGGAGATATTGTATAACCCCAAATTTAACCCCCTCGAATTCGAGGGGGTTAGAAAGGAAGCAGGACTAAATGCATTTACTCTTTCACCTCAAAAATGGATAGAAACAACCGGTGCTATTGGAATTATATCCAAATCGGGAATACAGATGAGACACATTATCTTATTTTTTAGACAAAAGAACATAAGAACAAAAAAGAAACATGGAAATAGAAAGTTTGATAAAAGCTATTATCCAGTGTGCTTATAATGTAAGAACACACCTTGCAGCAGGTTTTCTTGAAAATGTTTATCAGAAAGCATTGATGATAGAATTAAAAGAAAAGGGTATTCATGCAGATACAGAAACTCCTATAAATGTATATTACAAAAATGAAATTGTAGGAGAATTCAGAGCAGACATAATCGTAGAAGGAGAAATAATCATTGAACTTAAAGCGGTACAGCATCTTCTTCCTATACACGAAACCCAATTAGTAAATTACTTAACCGCTACCAATACAGACCACGGCTTATTAATAAACTTTGGTGGTGAACGTATCGAAATAAAAAGAAAATTCAGAGAATATAAACATAAAAATAACGCATAAGAAAAAATATGTTCTTTTGTTCTTATGTCTAAAAGCAATAAAAATTTGTCTATTATGGAAATAAATCAAGCAGCCCCCAAATTTCAGGATGTGTCAATCGCACCGATGCATACAGCGGAGCATCTACTTAACGCTACCATGGTAAAGACCTTTGGTTGCCCGCGCTCCCGTAATGCCCATATAGAAAGAAAAAAGAGTAAGTGCGATTATATTCTTTCATCTTGCCCTACAGCGGAGCAGATACAATCTGTTGAAGATAAAGTGAATGAAGTTATCAGTCAGAATTTGCCGGTGACCATTGAATTTATGACGCATGAGCAGGCAAAAGACATCGTAGACCTCAGTAAGCTGCCTGCTGATGCCAGCGAAACACTTCGCATCATTCGCATTGGAAATTACGATGCCTGTGCCTGTATAGGACTACACGTATCCAACACTTCAGAAGTGGGAACCTTCAAAATCATCAGTTATGATTATGATGAGGAAAGACAGACGCTTAGACTAAGATTCAAACTAATCGGTAAGAAGTAAGCAGATTATCAAATTAATATCTATCTTATATAAAATAAATAAAAACAGGATACATTTTGTCACCAAACAAGTAAAATTGGCATTATATAAATGACAAATAGACAATTTCAGTCTCAAAAATCTTATGGCATGAGGTTTGCATATTTAAGAGTGAATGACGGTTCAAGAACTGACGGTGAAAATCGGGATAATTCCTGTCACCGAAAGTGAAAGTTCCGAAGTCCAAATTTGAATTAATTGAATGTTTAACTTAAAGATAGGAGACTAAAATTATGATGCCTGTTAGAAGAACTCAAAGTTGGTTACCAAGTATCTTTAATGATTTCTTTGATAACGATTGGATGGTAAAAGCAAATGCTACCGCACCTGCAATTAACGTTTTGGAAACAGAAAAAGAATACAAAGTAGAACTGGCTGCTCCGGGCATGACGAAGGATGATTTCAATGTCCGCATTGATGAAGACAACAACCTCGTCATCAGCATGGAGAAGAAGACTGAAAACAAAGAGGAGAAGAAAGATGGTCGCTATCTGCGTCGTGAATTCTCATACTCCAAGTTCCAGCAGACAATGATTCTACCGGATAATGTAGACAAAGAAAAAATTGCCGCATCCGTAGATAATGGCGTTCTGAATATTGAACTTCCCAAACTCTCTGAAGAAGAAGTGAAGAAGCCCAATAGACAAATTGAAATAAAATAATACAGTAACCAACTTATCACCGGAAACGGTGATAGAAACAATAAAGACAGCTCTTTCCGATAGATGGAAAACGAGCTGTCTTTTTATATACTTAAAGGTATATTCTTTATTGATTCTTCTATTGATTCTTCCGGTAACTAACCACCGCCCAACTATTAAACACAACTGCAAAGAACAGCAATATTCCCAACTGTGGCAATAAATCAAAGAACCCGCTCCCTTTGAGATATACCATCCGCATCACTTCCATAAAATAACGCAAGGGATTCAACATGGTAATCCATTGTGCCCATTCCGGCATACTGCTGATCGGAGTAAACAACCCGCTCATTAATATCAGAATCAACAGGCAGAACCACATCACAAACATCGACTGCTGCATCGTGGCTGAATAGTTGGAAATAACAAGTCCGAAACCGGACATCACCAATACAAAAAGAACCGCAAAGAAGTAAATCACTACAAAATGCCCGACAGGCACTATGCCATAAATCAGCCATGCCAACAGGAAGCACAAAGTCAGTACTATAAACCCGATCAACCAGTAAGGCAGCAGTTTGGCTATAATAAAAATGAACTTCGGAACCGGTGTTACATTGATTTGCTCAATCGTCCCCACCTCCTTTTCGCTAACCACATTCAAGGCAGGCAGAAATCCGCAAATCAATGTCAGCAACATAACCATCAATGCCGGAATCATGTAGAGCTTATAATTCAAATTCGGATTAAACAATCCCTGAGTATCAATGCGGATAGAAGGAAAAGCACCGGAAACGGCAGCAGCTTCAGGACGTTCCGAACGCAATTCGGCAGCATAATCATTAACTATAGAAGCCAAGTAAGAACTTCCAAGTCCCCCCTTCGTCCCATTCACCGCATTGGCAGCGATTAAGATATGAGCATCTTCACCATTCATCCAATCCCGTTCCAGATGCCCCGGAATCTCCATTACAATATCCGCCGTTCCGGTTTCAATATTCCGGAGACCTTCTTCATAAGAAGCCGGCACTTCCACCAAACGAAAATAAGTGGAAGCGGCAATTTTATTTACTAATCGTTGAGAGATAGCCGAATGATCATTATCCACTATATTCAACTGGATATTCTTGATTTCCAAGTTCACAGCCCAAGGCATCAGCAGCATAATCATGCATGGAAACACAAGAATCAATTTCGGCAGAAACGAATTGCGGAGCAACTGTTTAAACTCTTTTTCTATCAGGAACTTTATCATAAATAATTCTCCATTTAGCCCATTATTATTCCAACCGGTACTTGAATTTCTTGAAGCTGACCGTTATAAGCACCGTCGCCATCAACAATAAAATACCAATCTCCTTCACTACAAATAGAACCGGAACACCCTCAATCATCAACTTCCGTACCGCCTGGATATACCAACGTGCCGGAAGTATATCCGAAATCCACTGAAGTATCAACGGCATACTCTCAACAGGGAAAATCATCCCCGACAAAAGCATCGTGGGCATCATCAGCATCAAACCGGACGCCAACATAGCGGCGACCTGTGTCTGTGTGACCGATGAAATCAGCAATCCCAAAGCCAGAGATACGAAGATAAACAACAAAGACACCGTTATCAACCAAAACAAACTTCCCATCACCGGAACATCAAGTACAAAGACCGAAAGCAGCAGAATCGTTATCAGATTGACAAATGACAAAACAAAATAAGGTACAGCTTTTGCCAAAATAATGAATAATGGCTTCACGGGCGAAACCAACAGCACCTCCATCGTACCCGTTTCTTTCTCGCGAACAATGGAAATAGAAGTCATCATGGCACAAATCAGCATCAGAATCAGTCCCATCACTCCGGGCACAAAATTATAAGCGCTCTTCATCTGAGGATTATACAGCAGTTTGATGTCAGGAGTCAGACGGGCAGCCGAAACATCCGGCGGCAACATCTCCTGCCCCACCATAGAAATAATCCCGGTCGCATAATTTACCTGCGAAGTCGACATATTCGGATCCGTCGCATCCACAATCAACTGCACACGGGCATCGCCCGCATAAAGCCCGTCCATAAAACGTTCACCGAAAACGATTGCCATATCGACCTCACTTTTCAGAAAGGCAGCCTCCATCTCCTGCGGCGAATGAAAACGGGCGGTAACAGTAAAGTACTCACTGGCATCCAGGCGATCAATGATTTTCCGTGTCACCATATCATTCGAAGGATCGAGCACCGCCAACCGAACATTCCTGACTTCCGTGCTGATGGCGAAACCAAACAAGATAATCTGTACCACGGGCATCCCCAACAGAATCAGCATCGTTCGTCGGTCACGAAAAATATGATAAAACTCTTTCTTTACAAAAGCTATAAACTGTCTCATAATCAATCTGCTTTACGCACCGCATCGCGGGCTAATTTTTGGAAAACATCATCCATCGTTTCCACTCCGAACTGCTGCTTCAGACGAACAGGTGTATCAAGCGCTTTAATCTGCCCGTCCACCATGATAGAAATCCGGTTACAGTATTCCGCTTCATCCATATAATGCGTAGTCACAAATACTGTGATTCCCTGGTCGGCAGCCTGATAAATCAACTCCCAAAACTGCCTTCGCGTAGCAGGATCCACTCCACCGGTAGGTTCATCCAGAAAGACGATTCTTGGTTCGTGAAAGATTGAAACCGAAAAAGCCAGTTTCTGTTTCCACCCCAAAGGCAGGCTTTTCACTAAAGTATCCCGTTCGTCAGAGAACCCCAAACGCTCCAATAGTTCTTCCGTCTTTCGTTCTATCTCCTGTTCTTCCATTCCATAGATTCCGGCGAACAGGCGGATGTTCTCCCATACTTTCAAATCTTCATATAAAGAGAACTTCTGACTCATGTATCCGATATGCTTCTTCACCTGTTCAGCTTCCCGGAAAATATCATATCCCGCTACTTTCCCTACACCCGATGTCGGCTTGCTCAATCCGCAAAGCATACGCATAGCAGTTGTCTTCCCTGCTCCGTTGGCACCCAGAAAGCCAAAGATTTCTCCCCGGTTCACCTGGAAGGATATATGGTCTACTGCCGTAAAGTTCCCGAAACATTTTGTCAGCTGGTCTACTTCAATCACAGGCATCGCCTCATGCCGTACTTCCTCCCGTTCCAACGAAGGCGGACAAAGGATAGAAGCGAATCGTCGGAGAATACGTTCAGGTGTGTCAATGCCATGAATCCGTCCATGATTGATGAAAGCAATCCGGTCACACTGACGGGCTTCGTCCATAATAGGAGTCGAAACGATAATCGTAATTCCCTGCTGCCTTAGATTCCTGAGCATTTGCCAAAACTCTTTACGCGACACAGGATCTACACCGGTAGTAGGTTCATCCAAAAATAAAATATCCGGTTTATGAATCAACGCGCAACTTAATGCCAGTTTCTGTTTCATACCACCCGACAAAGCTCCTGCCCTTCTCTTCTTGAACGGTTCTATCTGCTGATAAATATCCTTGATTAAATCATAATTTTCCTGAATAGTCGTATGGAATACCGTAGCGAAAAACTCCAGGTTTTCTTCCACCGAGAGATCCTGATAGAGCGAAAAGCGACCGGGCATATATCCTACCCGCGTACGAATCTGCTTGTAGTCTGAATCTACATTCAGTCCGCCGATAGTTGCCGTACCCTTATCAGCCAGCAATAGAGTAGTCAGGATACGAAACAAAGTACTCTTTCCCGCACCGTCAGGCCCAATCAGCCCGAAGATTTCTCCCTGCTCCACTGCAAAAGAAACTCCTTTCAGTGCTTCCACCTTTCCATAACTTTTGCTGACTTCTTCCACAACCACTATGGGTTCTCTTCCATCCGCCCCTTTCATCTGAATTTCCTCTTTTTAATTCCCAACTTTCATTTTCACCCCACCATACATGCCTATCTTCAGCGCTCCGTCATTCTTCACAGCTATCTTCACCGCATAGACCAAATTAGCACGTTCATTTTTTGTCAGAATAGTCTTGGGGGTAAATTCCGAACGGTCGGAAATCCAAGTAATCACACCCGGATAAGCCTTCTGCTCCGAATTTCCATAATCGGCATAAACAGTCACCTTATCTCCCAACTTCACCTGTGACAACTGTTCGGAAGTGATATAAGCCCGCAGGTACATTCCATCCGTGTCCGCCACCTTGAACAACGGTCTGCCGACAGATGCCAGTTCACCGGCTTCCGCATATTTTGCCAGCACCGTACCTTCAATAGGCGACTGGATGTGGCATTTATCCAACTGGTCTTCCACCTGCGCCACTTGTATGGCTACTGAATTTCCCTGTTCCGTCAGACTGTTCGTACTGTTCAGCAATGATGATTCCTGTGCTGCAAGCTGTCTTTCGAGCAATTTGACTTGTGCATCCCAGTCGTCCAACTGTTTCTGATTGGCCGCACCCGCAGCAAGCAAGTTCTCCACCCGCTTCTTTTCACGTTCGGCCGTAGCAATCTGCTGTTTGGTAGCGGCAATCTGTTTGGCAAGATCCGGACGCTGACTTTCCACAGATTTCATACTGGCTTCCAGTTGCAACTTCTTCAGATATAACTGTACCGTATCGACCAATCCCACTTCCTCACCTGCTTTTAGTCTTGTCCCCTCCTCTATATCCAGTTTCAGTAATTTTCCCGCAACTTCGGCAGAAACAATGACTTCCGTTGCTTCAAACGTACCGGTGGCGTCATAATCAGGCGTTCCGTTTCCACAGGCGGATAACATTACCAATGCCATCCCCCACATTCCTATCTTTGTTATTCCTTTCATATCCTGAGAAGTTATTTTAATAATTCGTAGTATATTTCAATTGATAAATACCCATCAACCGCTGAATCTCATGCAGGGCTTTCGACTGACGTGCCAGGCTTTCATTAGTCAGTTCCCGAAGCATCTCGGTCACGGTCAATGTACCATTAGCCACTTTTGCCTCAGCCGCTTTGCGGATATTGGTACGCAAACGGATAATTTCATTATCATCCTGCATCTGTTTCTCCAACGAACGGATTGCCTGCTCCTGCTGTGTTATTTGTAACCGCGTATTGAAAAGAAACACATCCCGGTTATTGTCCAATTGCTGACGCTTGTTCTCAATCACCCGCCGGTCATTCTTCAACGTATACAAGCTACCGAAATTCCACGAAAGCCGTACACCCGCAATATAATAAGGAGAAAATTCGTTTTTCAACATATTCAACCCCGGATTCCCATAAGCCCCCTGCACGAACAATCCGAATTGCGGAAGATGGCGTACATTGAGCGCTTTCTCCTGTACTTGCAATCCGGCTCCCTGTGCATCAAACAAAGACAGTTCCGGCCGACGTATTTCACTGACTGCCGAAACCTCATCCTGTGGAACAGGTTTCTCCAATGTAGTCTCCTGCGACAATTCTTCTCCCACCAACAGCGAAAGCATTTTCAAATACGCGACACGCGACGAAACAAGATCCACCCTCTTCTGACGGGTATTCAGTTGCTCCACTTTCACTGCATCCAAATCCGCCTGATTGGCTATTCCATTTTCTACATAAGCAGTAATCTGACGATAATTCCGTTCCAGTTCATCCTGCAACAATGCATTTTGTCGCAACTGCTCATCCAACAACAGGATTCCGAAATACAAATCATTCACACGACTGTTCAGTGCATACATATCCACATTCAGTCTTTCCTTCTCTATTTCAGCCTCCGCCGTTGTCTGCTTCTTCTGCATACGGATTCCGCCACCATCCCAGATTTTCTGTTGCAATTCCAACACAACCTGATACTGGTCTTTGGGTAAACCTTTTATATCCACTCCGGGAATTTTCACGAGGATTTCCGTCACTTCACTCTGATAAGAAGCTCTCGCCGAAAGAGCCAATTGAGGTAAATATCCTCTGGCCGCATTTTCCAGACTATATTCCTTTGTTTTCTCCACCAAGCCATATTGATGTACCAGCGGATAATTCTCCTGCGTTTTCCGTTGACATTCTTCCAACGTAATTTGCGCATACATACCCGATACAAACAACAAAAAGGAGAAACTGAAAATCATTCTTTTCATACGCATCATTACTTTAAATTCTTCGATTTCTTCGAAAGACAAAGATAGGTCTTTCAAAGATACATTCACATTCTATAAGTTGGCAAATATGTTCCGATTGTTCGATTTATCAGAAAAAGGATAATGTATATAAGGCTTTTTATTACCTTTGCCGGAAAAGAAAGAAGGAAATGGAACAGAAAGGACCTATGGAATTAGGACTTAGAACACTAGAGAATCTGAAAGTCGTCCGCAACAACGAATTCCGCTTTATCTCTTCCGAATTCGGATTCGTCAATAGTTTCAGAAAGATGGAAGCCACCTTGTTCTCTATCGGTCAGCCATACCGAATCCAAGAAGGACGTATCATATTTGTCAATCAAGGCTCCGCAAGAGTTCTAATTAATCTGATAGAATATACTATCCGGCAAACACACTTTTCGGTAATCACTCCTAATTCTATCATTCAGATCATAGAAATATCACCTGATTTCGACATGCAGATGATGGCAATGAATCAGGATTTCCTTCCAATATCCGGGAAGGAAGATTTTTTCTCTTATCTTCTCCATCATCAAAAAAATATCTTATTGCTATTGTCTCCGCAAGAGGTACTGCAAACGGAATATTATTTTACCTTGATGTGGAATATACTGCAAGAACCGACATTCCGCAGAGAAGCTATCCGCCATCTTCTGGCCAGTCTTCTTTATTATATAGAATATATCGCCCAAAGCAACATGCTGATGAACCCTGTCCGGCTGACACGGCAGGAAGACATTTTCCAACGTTTCATCTCCCTTGTGAATGCTTGCAGCAAGAAAGAGCGGAACGTCAACTTTTACGCAGACAAGCTATGCCTCACCCCACGTTACCTGAACACGGTCGTCAGGCAAGCCAGCCAACAAACAGTAATGGACTGGATAAACCAGTCCATTATACTAGAAGCCAAAATATTGCTAAAACATGGCAACCGGCTTGTTTATCAGATTTCCGATGAGTTGAATTTTCCTAATCCGTCTTTTTTCTGCAAGTTTTTCAAACGGATGACGGGAATGACACCCCATGAATACCAAAACTCGAAATAACTTTATTTCGAGAATTCCTTGATACGTTGTTCCTCTTCCAATTTGCAAATTAGCAACGTATTATCTTTTTCGGCAATAATGTATCCGTCCAGTCCTTGCACTACCACCCGTTTTTCTTCACTGGCGTGCACAATGCAGTTCTTACTGTCATACAGACGGATATCTGTCCCTACCGTAGCATTTCCCGATTTATCCTGTGGCAAGAGTCCGCGCAAAGCTCCCCATGTACCCAAATCCGACCAACCGAATGAAGCGAGCAGTACATAGATTTCCTGCGCTTTCTCCATCACTGCGTAGTCAATAGAAATGCTTTCGCAAGTCGGGAACAGTTTCTTTATCGTTTCACTTTCTTTCTCCGTATAGAAATCCGGGAAGATACGGTCGAAAATCTGTGCAATGCCCGGAGCATATACACGCATCACTGAAGTGATGGTACGTACATTCCACACAAAGATTCCGGCATTCCAAAAGAAATTACCTTCTGCCAAGTACTTCTCCGCAGTTTCTTTATCCGGTTTTTCCTTGAATGCATCCACCGTAAAAATCTCCTTGTCCGTCATTATCTGATCTCCGGCAGCGATATATCCATATCCGGTTTCCGGACGAGTCGGTCTGATACCTAATGTAACAATAGCACTGCTATCATTCGTAAAACGAAGCGCCTTCTCTACCACCCGACGGAATTCCCCCGTATCAATAACCAATGCATCCGAAGGAGTCACCACGATATTTGCATTCGGATGTTTCTTTTTAATTTTCCAGCAGGCATAAGCAATGCAAGGCGCCGTGTTCCGTGCACAAGGTTCCGCCAAAATATTACTCTCCGGCATCTCCGGCAACTGCTCCCGAACAATATCTATATATTTTTCAGAAGTTACCACCCACATATTTTCCTTCGGGCAAACACCGTCAAAACGGTCGGCAGTCAACTGAATCAGCGACCGTCCACACCCCATTACATCAATAAATTGTTTCGGACATTCCGGTGTACTCATCGGCCAAAAACGGCTGCCAATGCCACCAGCCATTATTACGACATGATTATCCATACCTGTTATTCTCCAATTTTTTAAATAATTGCGCAATTTACTCCAAAATGTCCAATTTCGCAAGGAAAATAAAAGAAACTAACTAAAGTTTATTCATTCAGTTTCTTATTATTGTGGTTAAAAGTGAACGATAGGTACAATTAGGTACACCGCATACTTTTCTCACATGGATGCACGTACATCCATACATAAATCGCATATGGTGCTTTATAAGATTCCTTTTTATTCAAACTTTATATTCTTTTCCTTGTTATAAACAAAAATATCAACGATCTTCACAGACAGTTGATATTAAAGGAAATCACACCGGCTTTTACGCCGACATGAGGGCGTTGATCAGGAACATACCGCTGTACATTTCCTGACCTACAAAATGTAGGGTTCTTCATGTGTGTATCATGAAGTTAGGGACCTACATATTTCATCTCACTTTGGGTTAAAATAGTAAGTAGTATACCACTATTTAGTTATTCTTTATCGTTAGATTGTTCTCCATAGCCATAACCATAACGTTTAGCATAGCCATAATATTTACCATATTTACCATAACCATAATAGTAACCATACTTTTTCTTATTCATATCAAGTCCATTGATGACTGTACAAATATTGGGCAGTTTTTCTCCTTCAGCCAATTCATTAATCAGTGTATACTCTGCTTTATGGGTATAGTCTGCACGGCATACATAAACGGATAAATCAGCCGCACGTCCTACAAGTAATGTATCTGTTACCATGCCAACAGGAGCTGTATCCAATATTACATAATCAAACTTCTGACGCAATATTTCGATAGCTTTATCCAAACCGTCACGTGCAAGCAATTCAGTCGGATTAGGTGGTACAGTCCCACCTGGAAGAATAAACAAATTCTTATTTATATCTGACTGCTGCACTAAATCCATTAAATTTATAGTTGTATTAGTCAGATATTGAGTAATACCATGTTCTTTTTTAGGAATATTGAATACTTTATTCAAGCCCGGCTTACGAATATCAAGTCCTACAATCACAACTTTTTTCCCTAACAAAGAAAGACTGATCGCAAGATTTCCTGAAACAAAGGATTTACCTTCACCACTAATCGTTGAGGTCACCAAAATAACATTCTTACCATTCTCAAGCATAAACTGAAGATTAGTACGAATGCTCCGGAAAGTTTCACTCATCAGATTGTTCTTATTCTCAAACACAGCGATAGAACCTTGCTTTTCAGAAGTTAACGGAATATCACCGACAATTGGAAGCGAAGTCAACCTTTCTACATCCACTCTACCCTCAATCTTTAATTTTGTGAGTCCAATCAAATAAATGATACCTATAGGAAGTCCCATGCCTGCTACCAAAGCAGCCAGATAAATAATCATCCTCTTTGGCGAAACAGGATTATCATCAGGTAGTGCTTCATCAATAGTTTTAGCATTATTCGCAGTAGCTGCCAAGGTAATTGCATTCTCCTCACGTTTCTGGAGCAACATCAAATAAAGACCGGCTTTGATTTCCTGTTGACGGGCTATACTAACAAATTGACGTTCCTGAGTCGGTGCATCACTAATACGACGCAAATAACGGTTTGCTTCGCGAGCCAAATCATCTTTTGTAATCTGCAATCCTTTTAATGTAGCATCTAATGTAGCTTGTACATTACTTTGCATTGCCCGGATACTGGTATCCAAGTTCACTATAGTCGGATTATTTTCCGTTGATGTCCGCAACAAGCGTTTTCTCTCTACCAACATCTCATTATATCGATCTATAGCACCGGCCAATGCTGCATCTTGTAGTCCGACATTACTTGGCAACACCTCATATTCATTACCTTTCATATAGCGATATAAATCCATCACCAAGTTAATTTGTGTCTGATTCTCAACACGTTTTTTCTCATATTCAGCATTTCCTGTCAACGCAATCTGAGCTTCACTTGTCAAGTCTGTAATACCGGCACTACGTTTAAAATTTTCCAAATCTTGTTCTGTACTACCAAGCTCTTTCGAGATAATGCCAATACGTTCATTAATAAATTCTGCTGTTTTCTGAGCTACCTCATTTTTATCATTGTTGGCATTGATGTTATACATCATCAGCAACTGATTGATAAAATCCACACCACGCCGCCTATTTGAATTTTTCAATGATACAATAACAACAGAAGTAGTCTTTGACGTAGGAGCAATTGATAAAGCATTAGTATATCCTTTAGCTACAGCCATCGGCCTATTTATAAAGGCGGTAATATGCCGTTCTTCGCCTTCTTCTTCCGGTTGGATTACCGCCAACGTATCCTTGTTTTCAAAAAAAGCTACCGTTCCTTCATCAGTAGGAAATACCGCCGGCAACTTGTCAAATTGCTTGCTGTATTCTTTATCATCCACTATAATTTGCACATTCATAGCCCCTGTTGATAGTAAAGTCATTCCCACTTCCATAGTTTTCGGAAGTTTCTCAGCTTCCTGTGGTGTCATACTTACCAATACAGGAGAAGTTCGGTATAGCTCCTTTGCAGGAAATGCATCACCATCCCTGTAAGTCACATATAAGTTCAACTGATTCACCACCTCACGAGCTAATGACTTGGAACGTAGTACTTCTATTTCATTATCCACATTCTTCGATGAAGACATAAAACCATCTAGTCCCATTTTCTCCAATTCCGATCCCATACTGGCTCCTCCTCCTTTTTCGTCATCTTTTATCAAGACAGTAGCAGATATATTATATATCGGAGTAGTTGTAAACAAATAAACCCATGCGCCAACCATACAAATGATAACCGAAGCTACAAACCACGGCCAATGAATCAAATAGCGGAAAATAATCTGTTGAATATTTATCTGTTCTTCATCCGCCTGGTTAGTTCTTTCTTTTTTTTCCTCAATCATAATATTTTATTATTTCAAAATAGTTACTAGCAGGCTTGCCAATGATACTACTATAGAAGTAGCCGAGAACCAAAGACTTGTGCTATTACCAATATCCGAGTTGCGTGCCTTCGCTTTATTTGGAGTCACATAGACTATATCATTTTGTTGTAACCAATAATAAGGAGACAAAATAGTTTCAGCCTTATTGAGATCAAGCGTTATGATCTGTTGTTTGCCATTGTAATCTTCACGAATCAACTTTACGTTGTCGCGAAGTCCATATACTGTCATATCGCCTGCCATTGCCAACGCTTCCAGCAAATTAACCTTTTCATTATTAATAGTGAATGTACCCGGGCGGGCAACTTCGCCAATGACAGAAATTTTGTAATTCACCATACGCACTGTAACAATTGGAGTCTCCTTTATATAAGGTTTCAGCTTTTCTACAATCATTTGCTCTGCCTGTTTCTTCGTCAATCCACCTAACTTCAGTTCTCCTAATACAGGAAAATCAATAGTGCCTTCATTACTTACCAAATAGGTTTGCAATGTAGGTTGAGCTGTTGTATATTTACTCATTTCATTAACATTCACCTGGCTTGCAATGGTAAGATTAAACGGCATAGCCAATTCCGGACTAGTACATGACACAACAATAGTTAGCAAGTCTTTCGGCATAATCTTCGCATCATACATTTTATCCTGTTGCGCTGTCTGTTCTATGACCTCAACATCCTGTAGATATGGTACTTTTTTATACGATTGACATGCAACCAAAAGAAAAGGTAACATCAACCAAAATAATTGTCTATTTAATCTGTTCATAAATTTATTTTATTTAAATATTAAATCTTACCCATTCTCACCAATTGAAGAAAGCGTATTAAATGAATCTGACGCTTTATTCGTGATGGCTGTTTAACTAATCTATATGCAAACTCTAAATTATGATCTACCCACCATTTAGGCGCACGTTTCACATTTCCCGTATATACATCGAAACTACCTCCCAATCCTTGGTAAATAGCCATATGTTGTTGAAACATTTCCTCCATTAGCAATTCTTGTTTTGGAGATCCCATTGCCACAAATACCACATCCGGTTTCCTTATTGCAATATCAGCAATCAATTCTTGTTTTTCCATGTCCGTCTTGATATAGCCATTTCGATAGTTAGCAATGTTAATGCCTGGAAATTCCTGTTGCAATTTCCCTACCGTACTTTCAATCACTTCCTGCCTACCACCTACTAAGTAAAAACTTTTCCTCTCTTTATATAAAGAAGCTATAATCTTCAACCACAGTTCACACCCCGGGATCTTAACAGCATCTTTATACCCATGTTTTTTCAAAGCCATCACAGCACCAATCCCATCACAGTAACCAATGTTTCGGTTGATAATATCCCGTGTCTGATTGGTAGCATGCAGAATCTTTTCAGCATTGATAGCTACCAAAATACCTTTACGCCCTTTCACATATTCCAATAGCTCTGAAAAAGCTTTGAACGGATGCACTTTTACACCGTTCAATATTACTCTGTTGTCTTGCATCGCGATAATATATAATAACTTAAAGCATTAAACATAAATGCATTGCTCCAACGCATATAAGAAATCTTCGAGCTTATTCCTTTTTTAAGCTGATAATAGAAATATCCTCTTTCATCTTGCATATTCTTTATTGTCCAGTTCAGTACTTTCTCAGCCATTTCCTGATTTTCATTAAACTGATGCAAACGATGTAGAGTTATGAATAATTGTCCCGGACAATGAATATCTATCGGATACATCCGATTATGATAATACTTAGGAGCACCATCCTTTTCAAAAAAATGTCTGATATAGAAATTAAATCCTTTTTCAATATGCGAATGATATGATTTATCTCCTGTCTGTTCCTCATATGCTATCAAACCGTCCAGATTATATCCTGTATGGAAACTATCAATCCATGATTGCACGGGCAGCATTCCATATACCCACGAACCATCTTCTCTTTGCTCATTACAACAAGCAATCACAGATTTTCTTGCAGTTTCTTTATATAAATCGTTTCCTGTATAGTGATAGCAATAGCTTAATAGTTTACTCCCTAACAATGAGGCATTGAATACTGTATCATTTCCTTTCAGTGGACTATATGAGAATAAAAAGCCATCATTGCAATCAAACCGGTGTAAGTCATTCATTACAAAGTTTGCTGCAGAAAGTGCCACATCCAAGAAATTCTTTTCCCTTGTCACCTCATAAGCTTCCATAAGAGCAGTAGCACAAAAGTTTGTTGCCACTACCGTAGGTGTATACTTAGGAAATAAAAACAATCTCCGTGCTTGCCAGTCAAAATTATATCCCCAACAAGCACCTGCATAACCTTTCGATTGAAGTGAGACTAATAGCTCTGCCAACTCTCTTATTTGTTTCAATAGCATACTCTTGGTTCCCAATTCCGTTTCTAACTCTGGAGATTTGCAAACCACCGCATATAAATTACAATATCCTTGTAGAAATAATCCTATTCCCTTTGCATTATATTCTTTAGGAACGAGCGCAACAGGACGCAAATTAATAGGACATCTTTTAAACCCCTGAATGATGATTAATCTGCATAAAGCAAAATTCTTCAAAAAAGGAAGTACGTGAAAAAGTCTCGAATTCAATCCATCGTAAGGATCCCATCCCTTAAAATGCTGTGATTCACAATATAATTTAAGTTTCAGTAGTGCTTTAACACTCTCATTCTTTAATGTCATTTCTATATATTTCCGTTATTGTTTGATATTTAAAACAACTGTTTGTTTCAGACAATAAATATTCAAGTCCCCCGCTTGAAACAAAACTTTTAGGATGACCAACGAGTACAAATATATTTCTATCTTGTAAAGCAATCAACGATAAATATTTTCTATGCATCATAGATGAGAAAAGACAATAGTCCCAAGTTTGATATTCCTTTTCAAAAAAATATTTAACCTTATCAAGCTTTCCTTTATGAATTCCGCTCGTTTTTGCTTCAAAAGCATCTTTAGCTGACTTCCGGTTCTGAAATAACGATTTAATTCTTTCGATTGAAAGATATTTAGTCCAACGGATTATTGGAAAAGCAACAATTGGTAATTCCCATATCTTTTTATTTCCGCTTTGTTCCAACGTATTCCCTACTTGCCAATATTCTAAATCTGTAGGTATATTTGAATAATCATAATTTGAAAGAAAACCTATTTCTCTTCCACCAGGATATATAGACGAATCAATCACTAATTCAGTTTGTCCCATTGCACTAACTATATTTTCGGAAGGTTGAATATTATATCCACCAGCACGCAAAGCAATACATTTGTATGTCGGATCAATCTGTTGAATTAGCCCTTCAATAGTGTTTTTTCCTTTCTTCAAGAGATTTACTAAAGAATATTCTCCATCACGTTCATAACTGCCCAACCTCCATTCTTTCAAATTAATGTTCCATTTATTCTTATCCCAATATGCATCAACCCATTGAGGATGAAGGTGTAATTGTATATCATGTCCTGCTTTGTAGGCATCTAACAGTTGCTTTTCAATCGCCTCAATAGGATTATTCTTATATCCCATTGTATTACCTTTAGTCCATTCCTCTTTCAATTTCCAGTATTCTATCACCTCAAAGAAGAAAGTAAAACGTACATTATATTGTTCCGCAATATCTAACAAATGTTTAGTTGGTTCAATCATGTGCTGGAAAACATCTCCAGAACCATTACCATATAGTTCATAATCAAGAGTTAAAAGAAATGATTTCATCTTTTGAATCGAGTAATATTTTGTTCATATTCCATCTTTACTTTATTATAAAGGTCTGTATTATCAATTATGTATATAAAAGAAAAACCAAAATTTACCCTTTTATAAGTTTCGCAATAAAGTGATGCGACATAATCACCTGCACTAATAGCAGAATCCATCAATTTGCCATTGTGAACGTATGTTCTCACCTCTTTCTCATCTCCATTCTCTAACTTCACTTTCAAAAAAAACTTATCAGGTAGATAACATTCAGTTTTGTCTTTTGATAAAATATCTTCTAATGCATGAAAAATAGGAATATTCTTTACTCCCAAACCTAAAGATTTACATCCCTCTTTTAGTAATTTTCCATAAGGAGAGTCCCAATAAAATGGAGTTTGACTAGTTTCATGTCCTTCTGTTAGAATTTCAGCATCCTTTCCCCACACACAAACAGCTTTTGTAGGATGAACACTTTTATAAACACCCGGCATTTTAGAAAAAACATTCGTCAAAATTCCCATACCAGATTTAGTGTTCTTCATATCAAATACATGATTCCCTTTAGCCCATTCGTCAGAATTCATTGGAGGGTAATAAGCCATCATTATCACGCCATTTTTTGTCACGATTGACTGAAGCAATTTTATTACCTCTTGGGGAGAATAGTTAGCATTCAGATTACCAAAGCCTGAAGACACTATAATTTTATCGCCTGATCGTAAACCCAAATCATTAATTAACACTTCCTTCAATTCATCAAGAGATGTCGGAGGAATGTTTCCTTTCATCCGTTCTTTAAGATGACGTTTGAGTCTTTTCAAATGATTTCTTAGCTTAGGAGGTAAAACTCCTTTCAAAAAAAATTTCAGATTTGCCGTCACTTTCAATAACTAATATTATTAATCAATACTTTAACCCGCGCATCCCACGATATCTCATTTTCGGCAATCTGCCTATTGTATTTTCCCATTGTGGATAATTTATAATCCTCATCAAGTATGGATTTTAACTTTTCACAAATATCCTGTTCATCATTACGGTTTACTCTTATAAATCCTTCTTCATGCGATTCTACAAATGATACCAAATCTCCATATGGATCAATCATTACAGGCCGTCCATAACTTAAATAATCTCCTAATTTATTAGGCCATCCCATAGAGCCTATTAGTAAGTCCTTACGCATTAATAAGAATATATCAACTTCACTTATCTTATTTTGTCCTTTTATAACATCGACCCAACCATGCTCTACTATAATATCTCGCAATCCATATTTCTCTATTATTGAGTCTGAAACTTTTTTTCCAAATAAGAAAATCTTAAAATCCGAAGGATAGATTTTTTTTATACATAAAAGTATAGGTAAAATACCCTTTAATTCCTCATCATCAATTCCTATATAGCCGAGCCTAACTTCTCTATTTAAAGAATTTGGTAATTCTTTAAACGATATTTTATCCGGTAAAGAGCCGCCAGGAACCAGTATGATTTTTTCTGGCACTATTTTCATTTCTTCAATAACATAGTTTCTCATTACTTCGGATAATACTAATACATAATCCGATGTTTGTCTAAAATAAGATATTGCCCACAAGAAATACCTTCCAAATAAAATTCTATACAAATGAGATTTTGAGTCATAATATCCGCCCTTCCCTAATAAATCTCCATATTCTGATAAATATTTAGATTTATATATAAACTGATTTATTTTACACGGCCAACCTGAGCAAGGAGTCTCTCCACAATCCGAGTATACCAAGTCACATTTATGGAATAAAGCATATAAGGCTCTCATCATGAAATTTAAGGTAAAAAGCCCTATAGGCAACTTTCTTATGCGATAAGGAATTATAGCATTATAACAGATTATTGTAACTCCGTCAATATATCTTTTGTGCCACAATTTTAAACTTTTCCTTTTTTCCGAAACCAACAAAACAACTTCCAATCCATTATGCGCTAAAGCTCGTGCTAATGGAAAAGTTCTTCCCCAACGTATACCTTCATAATCAGAAGAGCTTATACATAGAATACTTTTATTCATCCTATTTTAATAAATCAATATCTTGAAAAGGAATATACGGTCCCTTTTTAATTTCTAAAATTAAGGTATCAGGTTCTAATACTCTGAGTGAATGCCATTCGCCAGGCATTATTTCACAAATAATATTGCCACTTTCACCACTCATTAAATGGCGTTCCACAATATTCTTATTATCATCGTATTGTAAAACTTCTATTGCCCCCTGTAGCAAAACAAATGTTTCTTTTTTAGGTGGGTGTAGATGACGATGAATAGGCATAAATGTTTCAGGTTGCAAAGAGTTTAAAAGTTTATGAATATCTTCGTCTAAAGATTCATGAATATTATAATTCATACGTAATCGTTCTGATATTCTCGATTTTTCATGTACTTCTGCAACAATAGATTTCCCGATAATTTTCATAACAAATCCATTTTATTAAAGATCCTTTATTTTCAATGTTTTCGCCAAACAACCCTATCCACTACCCCTGTATAGCTTTGAATCAAGTTTACAACTTTAGTCGAAACATTTTCTTCTACATAATCCGGCACAGGAAGACCATAATCACCATTTACATTCATTGTAATAGCCATATCCACAGCTTGCAACAACGATTTTGAGTCAATCCCGGCTAAGATAAAGCAAGCTTTATCCAGTGCCTCGGGGCGTTCCGTACTTGTGCGGATACATATAGCCGGAAACGGACGCTTTATGGAAGTAAAGAAAGAGCTCTCTTCAGGTAATGTACCACTATCGGATATCACAGCAGCGGCATTCATCTGAAGGCAGTTATAATCATGAAAACCCAGTGGTTCATGCTGTATGACATTTGCATTCAACTTAAATCCATTCTGCTCCAAACGTTTTTTTGAACGAGGGTGGCAAGAATAAAGAATGGGCATATTATATTTCTCTGCAATGGCATTGATAGCATTAAACAAAGAAAGGAAATTTTTCTCTGTATCAATATTCTCCTCACGATGAGCGGAAAGTAACATATATCGTTTTTTCTCTAATCCCAACCGCTCCAAAATATCTGAAGCTTCAATGTCGCAAAGATTGGCATGAATTACTTCTGCCATAGGTGAACCTGTCACATAAGTTCGCTCTTTTGGAAGCCCATTCTCATCCAAATAACGACGGGCGTGTTCACTATAACACATATTGACATCTGAAATAATATCCACAATACGCCGGTTCGTCTCTTCAGGTAAACACTCATCCTTACAACGATTACCCGCTTCCATATGAAAAATCGGAATATGAAGACGTTTGGCAGATATAGCAGATAAGCAAGAATTTGTATCACCCAAGATTAACAATGCATCCGGACGTGTCTGCGTCATTAACTTATAACTACAATTAATGATATTACCTACCGTGGCTCCCAAATCGTCTCCTACTGTGTCCATATAGACCTCAGGATCTTTCAGTTTCAAATCCTTGAAGAAAACGCCATTTAAGTTATAATCATAATTCTGACCGGTATGTGCCAAAATACAGTCAAAATATTGACGACATTTGTTAATCACTGCGGCAAGACGAATAATTTCAGGACGAGTTCCGACAATAATCAAAAGCTTCAACTTCCCATTATCCTGAAATCTGATATTTGAATAGTTCATAATCCAAACATTTTTTAACGCATTAATGACCAATACACTGACTCTTGAGTTTATTCAATTATCCATTGAAAATACTCTATCAGTATATTGGCCGAATTAGTATATTACACTTTTTCGAAATAAGTATCCGGATTCTGAGGATCAAAACACTCGTTACACCAAATGAATGTAATCATATCTGTATCTCCCAAGTTCTCTATGTTATGTGTATAGCCCGTAGGAATATCAATAACTTCCATCTTGTCACCTGAAACATAATACTCAATAACCCGGCTATCAGGATTTCTCATATCACGGAAACGAATTACCCCCTTACCACTGACCGTGAGAAACTTTTCATTTTTTGTGTGATGCCAATGTTGCCCTTTTATAATTCCCGGTTTTACAATGTTGACCGAGAACTGTCCACGTTCGGGAGTACGGATAATTTCCGTAAAACTACCACGTTCATCAACATTCATTTTTAGCGGATAACCGAATTTGTCTATCGGCAGATAAGACAAATAAGTAGAATAGAGTTTCTTTGTGAAAGCATCGCCCATATCAGGTACGTTCCAATTATTCCGGCTCTCTTTAAAGTTATAAAGCAAGTCAACGATAGCACCTAAAGTAATGGTATGTACCACAGGCACTGTACAATAATCGCCATCATAATGTTCCATTCCACTTAAAGCAGCAATCAGTTCATTCACCACATCATCTACATACACGAGATTCATCACTACACTAGGATCATTCAGTTGAATAGGTAAATCATTGGCAATGTTATTACAAAATGTGGCTATTGCACTGTTGTAATTAGGACGACACCATTTTCCAAATACATTAGGAAAACGGTACACCAGTACCTTTGCCCCTGTTTCTCCGGCATAATCAAACATTAACTCTTCTCCCGCCAGTTTTGACTCTCCATAAGGATTATTCAGAATAGCCTGCGACGATGATGAAATCATCACAGGACATTTGTTCCCATATTTTTTTAACGTATCCAACAGTACAGAAGCGAAACCAAAATTTCCCTTCATAAACTCTGATTGCTCTTTCGGCCGGTTCACTCCTGCAAGGTTAAACACAAAGTCGGCATTTTTGCAATAGATATCCAACTCGGCAGGATCACTATCAATATCATATTCAAAGATTTTCAATTCTTCACCTGATATAACATAGTTTTTAGCCTTACCACTCTGAATATTATGCAATTGAGATATTAAATTTCGTCCGACGAAGCCTTTGGCACCGGTAACTAATATATTCATACTAATTTTATTGTTAAAACTCAACTTGCTTTTTTATTAGAGATTACTTTCAGGAAAGAGGAATAGTGAAACAATACAAGTTGAGTAAAAGGTTTTAATAAAAATCTCACAAAATATATTTGCTCAAAAGCATAAAGTTATTCACTTCTGATTTCTTTAGCTTTAGCATGCTCTATCAATCCCAAGTCTTCCTGGATGAAACGCAAACGCATCAACTGCTCTTTCATGCCTTCCACATCAAGACGACGAGTGTTATGACTATGATAATCCTCAATTCGGGAAACATCTTCATTCCCTTCAGTAAAGAATTTGTCATAGTTCAAATCACGATTATCACAAGGAATACGATAGTAATCTCCCATATCTATCGCTTTAGCCATTTCTTCACGAGTAACAAGAGTTTCATACAGTTTCTCGCCATGACGGGTACCGATTACTTTCACTTCCGTTTCTCCGTATTTAGGTTCCACCTTTACATAAATCTGTTTCAAAGCTTCGGCCAATGTAGAAAGAGTCGCGGCAGGCGCTTTCTGCACAAAAAGATCTCCATTATGTCCATGTGTAAAGGCATACACAACTAAATCCACAGCATCATCCAACGTCATCATAAAACGAGTCATATTAGGATCGGTGATGGTAATAGGATTACCTTCTATTATCTGTTCGACCCACAGAGGTATCACTGAACCACGGCTTGCCATTACATTACCGTAACGTGTACAGCAAATAACAGTTTGTGCGTCTTCACCAAGTTCACGTCCCTTTGATATGGCAACTTTTTCCATCAAAGCTTTACTAATTCCCATTGCATTAATCGGATAAGCAGCCTTGTCTGTTGAAAGAACTACAACGTTCTTTACACCATGTTCAATAGCAGAAAGCAATACATTTTCCGTACCTAATACATTAGTATGGGTAGCCTCCATTGGAAAAAACTCGCAGCTCGGTACCTGTTTCAGAGCAGCAGCAGAAAACACATAGTCTACTCCCCGCATAGCAACGTCTACAGATGCTTTATTCCGCACATTGCCTATGTAAAACTTCACTTTCGGATTCTGTAAACGATGACGCATATCATCCTGCTTCTTCTCGTCACGACTAAAAATACGGATTTCCTTGATATCCGAATCTAAAAAACGACGAAGAACAGCGTTTCCAAATGAACCGGTACCGCCTGTTATTAACAGGACTTTGTCTTTAAATACTGACATAATTATAACGATTTTATAAAGTTAAATATTATATTTCCCGCCTGATAATGCGAATAATTATTCATAATCTTTTGTTTGCCGGCCTCCCCAACCAGTAAGGCTTCTTTATAGTTATCAAAAATATAGCTCAATTTATCAGCAAAATCTTCTGGAGATCCGGGCATAGCCAAATAAACTTCTTTCTTGTTTACGAAATACTCTGCTATCTCTCCTACTTCAGTACATAAGACAGGTTTTGCCGTCATCAAATATTCACCCAATTTCGTTGGAAATCCACCGGCAGCTCTAACCGTATCTGGTTGGGATGAGACTAAAACGTCAGCTTCATTCAATATGGTGGGAACCTCTGTATAAGAAACATAATCAAATGTCACATAATCAGATAATTCATTCGATTTGATTATATGTAAAAGTTCATTTCTATTTGCTCTTGATGGATTGCCATATAAAAATAAATGAAAGCTATACCTGCCTTTTAAATAGTTCAATGATAATAAGATGTTATCCACATTATCCTTCGATAGCTCCATGTTTCCCATATATACAATCTTAAATGTTGCTGGTTGTATAGTTACTTTAGCAGGTAGTTTTTCAAATCTTGAAATATCTGTGATAGATGAAACTATTACTCCTTTATGGAAAGATATGTTCTGATAATACTTTAATAGAGTATCGGTCATTGAAATATATCCTGAGTAAAAATGAAGAATGAACGAATATGCTTTCCTTTTCCATGCAGGAATTGCTTTTTTTAGTTTTGCTCGGATAGGAATGGGGAATTCATCAAATATAAATAACAATCTCGTCCGAAGCATTATATTGACAAATGCCATATAGCATAATATCACCAGATTGTCCGAACTAACAATTATCGCATCATATTTGGATTTCCCGCCATTCTTAATCAAATATCTCATGAGTAGTAACAATGACCAAAGGACTTCAAAAGGTCTAATGATTCTATTCCTAGTTCTCTTGCGCCGGAAAGCATATCTATATTTCACGCCACCCAATTCTCCATTATCATCCTCCAAGTTATCTATACCTGTCCCCGATGGCATATATGAAATAACCTCGACATCAGTCCCTAAGGCAACCAATCCTTTTGAATAAGAAAGAATACGTGTTGTTGCAGCCATTCCATAAGGTAACGGATAACTACATATGATGGCTATTTTCATAAACGGGAATAAAGAAAATCCAATAAATCCTTTGACACTGATTTGTAATCGAAATTATTCAATAAATATTCTTTCGCAGTAGATGCTACATTCAATGCTTCTGAATAGTTTGAAAGAATAAAGTCCAATTTATTAGCATACGCCACGTGATTCTCAGGCTCTACAATATAAACGTGAACACCATCCTGTACGTATTTAGTTATTTCGCCTACATCAGTCAGAATAGCCGGAACACCTGTTGCCATATACTCCCCAAGTTTAGTAGGAAATCCGCCTTCAGCACGTTTCGAATCAGGTTGAGATGAAACTAATAAATAAGCATTTTTTAGAATTACGGGTACTTCCAAACTGCTCACCCTTCCTTTAATAAAGACTCTGTCTGAAAGATTGCATTCTTCAATTACAGATATTATTATATTGTAATCTTTTGGTGAAGGAGCTCCGTACAGATAGAAATCTATATCAGGATATTTATTTGCAATAACAGAAAAAGCACGTATGATATTATCTACATTATCTTTTGATAATTCCATATTACCCATATAGCACATATATTTCTTTTGAACATTGCTATCCGCATCTACATTGAACCGGGAAGTATCTGTGATAGTAGGTAAAATATGATAAGGCTTATTCAATTTACGATTGAAAAAGACATTCAATTTTTCCGTCATAAAAATGAAAGAATCCTCATATTTCAAAATAAAATTATAGAATCTTTTCTTCCAATTTGGAATATCTTTTTTCAAATGAACTCTTATAGGTTCCGGATATTCATCTGTAATAAAAACTGGTTTAATTCCTAATATCTTAGCCCATAAAGTGAATAAGAACAGCACATTCAGAAAATCATTACTGATTAATAAGAAATCTATTTTCCCAGCTTTATTTTCCTTCCAGATATTATAGCATGTCACTCCCCAATAATAATATCTCCCAATGAACCTGCAAATCTTGTATTTAGAATAAACACGGGTATTGGGGTATTTATAATTTATACCTTCATAAGTCCCATGGGCGGGATAAGAGGAAGGATTCGTATATAAATCCGTTGGCCTATAGATAAAAACATCTGTTTTAGCACCATGCTGATGAAGTCCTTTCATATAAGAAATAATCCTCGCCGATGCTGCCAATCCTTCAGGAAAGGAAAATGTACAAACTACTGAAACTCTCATTTTATTATTTTTGAATTCGACAAAATGGCATTAAATAGACAAAAAACAAGGGACTGCGTTCTATAGGATTCGAAAAAAAGACAATCAATAACATCAATACGAACAACCAGGAAAAAGACGTTCCCCCATACATTTTTTTTAAAGTCTTATAAATTCCAATCAGCATAAAAGATATTCCTGCTATTCCCCACATACGGGCGAAAGTCGCTATACCATTAACGCCTACGAAATTATAACCGAAATCATCCTTTATATTATAAACACCATATCCCAATGGATAATAAAGAAGGCGTTCCATATTTAACCTAAAGACAGTAAACCTGTCATATTCTATGGTATCCAATCGCTCATTGGTATTTCCATAAACATTGGAATTATATAAATAATCGTTCAATTTTTCACCGATAAATTCTAATTGAAATACAAAAGGAATGGCACAAATAAAAAGTAATAAGAACAAAATCGTTTTGATACGGCCTTCACTATTTCTGATATAAAATAGAAGGTACAATACCAATGCCAAGTATCCGGCAGTCGACATTGTTGTCAAAACTGCTATTACATAGATAATTAAATATTTATCTGTTTTTACTCCATAAACTATGGAACGATAAATTATGGCAATAATGCAGATCATAGCAAAAGCACCGGGTTCCCACATAAAACCTGAATTACGGACATATGCCAATCCGGCTATCGGAGAGTAAGTATAAACAAATACATACCATGCAGTCGGACGAGCTTCAGTATAAAAATCAGCTATAAAATTTCCCAATATGGGAGACAAACGTTCAAATATGAATGGAAACAATAACTGCATAGCATAGAATACCAAAGAGATTACGGTTAAAACAAAGACCCATTTTTCAAAACGATGCCAGAATGAACTGCCTATTATTTTAAATCCCAAGTATGATATAGTCAGAGGTATTAAACCACCCAATACTTTATTAAAAACCCAAGATTCATTAAATACATTAGAATATAAGAAATTGATAAAGAACCAATATATGCCTATCCCCACAATAAACGGATCGATCCGTCTCTTTTTCAATAAAAAAAATGTACAAAACAAACCTATCAAAACAAAAGAAAATGTCTGTTCAAAACAAATTGAAGCAGTATTCGAGATATAAATAAAGAGGAAGAACAGTACTATATTGTCTATAACCTTTTTAGGTATCAGACTATTTGTACCATATACTGTTTGACTTATTCTCATTAGATATAATTTTATAATATTGAATAGGATATATGATCGCATATATAAGCATCATTATTATACCCGATATTACTACTCCATATATCCCCACACTTTTCCCCATAACTATTGCCAGAGGGACATAAATAAAAGGAAGTAAAATTGAAATGTAAAACTGGAGCTTAATTTTACCAATACCATTAATTATACTCAAAAATATATTTGAATACATTTGCAATAATAAAAACACGGACAAGAGTATCACAAGATATGTACTTATTTCCATTTTATCACCAAGCCATATATTGAAAAAGAGCGGTGAAATTATTATCATGACTATAACTAACAGTACAAATCCACAATAAATCCGAACCAATTTTGATTTTACATTTTTAATCCAAGCTATATCTTTCTTTGTATAGGCATCTGTTACTGCTGACCAGAAAGGAGTCGTTATTATAGTAAAAGCGAAAAGTAATATTGAAAGATACTTATTCACTATATAATATTCGGGAACAGCTTCAGGCCCAATAATGTTAGAAATTATAATATTATTACTTTGAAACAGAAATAGGTTCGATATTTGAATGATAAAAAAGGCAGCCCCTAATGTCAATATCTGTCTCACCATTTTCTTCTCAAAAAATCGTAAAGACGGTAATACCCTTTTAAATCTTCCTCTAAAATATTTGAAGGTATAGAAAACATATACTAATACAGGAATGATAACCAAGATAGATCCTATTCCTATTAAAGAAGATATTTTTCCACTCAAATAAAAAATAAAAATAGTCAGCAACGAAATGGATTGAATGGCCAAATTCATATTGGATGTAACATCTGGCATCTGATAAGCTAATAAAACAGACTTAAATATACCCAGAATAAAATTCATACACATCATCAGCACAACTATCAGGATCAAAGTATTAATTTCTGAAGCCATATCTACAGGCGCATTGAAAATCTTGTACCAATTAATAAAAGGATATATGAATACAAATATCACCATAATGAAAGCAAAAATTAAAATCATGGCAACATACGCTGTACTAACTACTTTTTTTGCCTCAATATAATTTTCTTCAGCAAGAGACTTTGCTAAAAGATTCCTTAATCCTTGTCCAATGCCAATATCAAAAAAACCAATCCAGTTTACTAAAGACATTATTGTAACCCATATACCATACCGTGTCTTATCCAGACATTCCAAAAACAAAGGAACATACAGCATACTTAAAAACAAGCTTGTTCCTTTATTAAGAAACATTCTTGTGATAGCTTTTTTAGCTCTGACTGTACGTCCATTACCTGAATTTAGATAATGCAAGGCTCCCTTTATCAAATTCATCCTTATATGCTATGACAAAAAGTTCACGATTCTTCCACATGCCAGTCCATCTCCATAAGGATTGACTGCCATACTCATCTTTTTATAAATTTCTGCGTTATCCAATAAAATCGAAACTTCATCTACAATCTTATTATAGTCTGTTCCTACCAATTTTACCGTCCCTGCATCCAATGCTTCCGGACGCTCTGTAGTATCACGCATTACTAATACCGGCTTACCCAGTCCAGGCGCTTCTTCCTGAATTCCTCCACTGTCAGTCAATACAATCGTTGATTTCTCCATTAAATAAACGAAGCTCAAATATTCAAGAGGTTCTATGAAAAACATATTTTTCAGACTGGACAGATCTTCACCAAATACTTCATGTATAGGTTTACGCACATTAGGATTAAGATGCATCGGATAGACAAAATCAACATCAGTATACTTCCTGGCAAGGTCTTTTATGGCTGTACACATCTGAATGAAGCCATCCCCAAAATTCTCCCGACGATGTCCCGTAATCAGCACCAGTTTCCTGCCATCTCTTAAACGGCCTATATCGTATCCACTTTTTTTCAGCACCTTCTCCAATTCAGTACTAAGGCTAGTATCCTTCTTGATTTTCGTAACGACTTGATGCAAAGCGTCAATAACGGTATTCCCCGTCACGACAATTGAATCAGGATTTATGTTCTCCTTTAAAAGGTTGCTTTTACTTAGTAAAGTAGGTGCAAAATTATATGTAGCAATACGTCCCGTTATCTGCCGGTTCATTTCTTCAGGCCATGGGCTATAAATATTGTGCGTACGAAGTCCCGCTTCTACGTGTCCTACAGGTATTTGTTGATAAAAAGCTGCAAGAGCGGCAGTTGTGCTTGTAGTAGTATCTCCATGCACCAATACCACATCAGGTTTCGCCTCTTTCAAAATATCACGCATACCTGTCAATACCCTTGCCGTCACATCGTAAAGGTCTTGTCCCTGTTTCATTATATTAAGATCGAAATCAGGTGTTATTTCAAACAAGTCAAGTACTTGGTCAAGCATTTGTCTATGTTGTCCGGTGACACAAACAATGGTTTGAAAGTTTTCCGGACACTTCTGAAATTCTTTTACCAATGGTGCCATTTTAATAGCTTCGGGACGAGTCCCGAAGACCAACATTACTTTTTTCATTTTGTCTGTCTATTTTTTAAAGATACCGCAGAAATCGAGAATCACCTTATCTTCCCGATATTCAAGAGCTTTGAATGGATCATGCGCAGTCAGGAAAACGATAATATCAGCTTTCTCATAAGCATCTCTATAGTCTGTGAGTTTAAATACATTATGCTCTTTGACATTGGGCTCTACTACCAAAATATTAGCATTGTTGCAGCTTTGCATAACCTTTGTGACAATGTATTTAGCCGGTGATTCACGCAAATCATCAATATTTGGCTTAAAGGCGAGTCCCATCATAGCTACACAAGGTTTATAATGATGTTCAAGCTCAAATTTCAACATTTCGTTCTGCACTTTTTCAGCGCACCAGAATGATTTATAATTATTAATCTCACGAGCCTGCCCTATGATTTTAGATTCCATTGGGAACTCAGCTGTAATAAAATACGGATCTACAGCAATACAATGTCCGCCCACGCCACATCCCGGTTGAAGAATATTGACACGCGGATGCATATTAGCCAAACATATCAGTTCCCATACATTAATACCGGCTTTATCACAAATAAGTGAAAGTTCATTGGCAAAAGCTATTTGTACATCACGACTTGAATTTTCAGTCAGCTTACACATTTCAGCAGTCTTGCTGTTAGTACTATGAAGCGTACCTTTTACAAACTGGTTATAGAAAGCGATAGCTTTATCTGTAGACTTGTCATTTATTCCACCAATAACGCGATCATTGTGTACCAACTCGTAAATGACATTACCCGGCAACACGCGCTCGGGACAATAAGCTATATATATTTTATCTATCAATTCGGGACGCACTGAAAAAATAAGATCTTTCATTTTATCAGTAGTACCCACAGGCGAAGTAGATTCTATAACATACAAATCACCCTCTTTCAACAAAGGAAGTACAGCGCGAGTTGCCGATTCTACATATGAAATATCAGGCTCGTGATTTCCCTTAAATGGTGTAGGAACCACCATAAAATAGGCATCGCTTACTTCGGGAACAGTGGCAGCCTTCAAGCTACCCGTTTTTACCACTTCTTGCAACATCTCCTCCATACCCGGTTCTATGATATGCAATTTGCCCTGGTTGGTCATTTCAACGACTTTCGGATTAATATCAACTCCGACTACTTGAACACCGTTTTTAGCGGCAATAATGGCTGTAGGCAGGCCAATATAGCCTAACCCCATAAAACAAGCTTTCATGATTATTTTATTTTGAATATAATTGAACTTACTTATTGGACGGTACGTGGATATAAGTCTTATACCACTTCCTTCCGGTTAATTTTTCGTGCTTTACGATGGCTCGATTAATTACAAGATGTGAAGTACACCAAAATATCAAGTCGAAAAGAAGCATGAAAGTTGCATTGATATAAAAAGACAACACAAAATTAGCAGCTACCAAGAATAATGATAACAATAATAATGTAATCATCACAGTCCTTATCCTCATGCCTGTACGTAACAATTTATGATGAATATGATTCTTGTCCGGCAAAAATGGGTTACGCCCACTCCTAACACGAGAATAAAATACACGGATAACATCAAGTAGCGGAATAAATAATGTAGAAATAGTCACCATGTTCAAATTCAGCCTGAACGGATTCCAATACTCCTGTTGCATCCAAAAATGAAGAATCAAAAAACTAAGAATATATCCGAGAGTCAAACTTCCGGCATCCCCCATAAATAGTTTTCGACCTGATATACTGAATACATTATAATAATAGAAAGTAGCGACCACTCCCAAAGTAGCGGAAGCTAAAAGAGCATGAGTCCACTGCCCTACAAATGCACAGACTATGATTAACAATCCCAATGCAATACAAGTAAGCCCCGAAGCCAAACCATCAATTCCGTCTATCAAATTAATAGCATTCGTAATATAGACTACAAGAAAAACAGTCAGAGGCATACCTATAAATGCAGGGATGGCATGAAGCCCTAATAATCCGCCCAAATCGTTAATCCAAAGACCGGAAAGTGGAAGAAAAGAGGCGGAAAGAATCTGCACTACAAATTTATACCGATACCCTACTCCCACCAAGTCATCCGCTACTCCAACAAGATACAGCATTGTCGTGCCGGCAACGAGGAAAAGATAACGTATGAATAAACAAGACGACCATACGGGAGCAACAGGTTCATTCATATAATAACGGATTCCTGTAATAACACACAAAGATATTAGTATAACAGGCAGAAAAGCCAGACCACCCAAACGAGGAACGGGAGTTTTATGTACTTTACGGGCATCAGGAACGTCAAAGAGACGTTTCTTATAAGAAATAAATATTATTCTTGGAATAACAATAGTAGCTAACAGTACTGAAAGTAAAAAAGTACCTCCAATATAAATATACATCATAACAAATTATCGTATTTTAGGCTTAATTCTTTTCTCCAATCGGTTCTACGTATCCTACGGGCATATCCGCACAAGCACATCCTAACATGTTTAGCCGGACAGCTATTTTACTTTTTCCATCCACCATTACAAGTTCCCCTACAAGCCCTGTCAAAGGACCTTTGACTACACGCACTTTTTCTCCGCGTGCCAAAGGAGCGCTATTCATACAAATTGCTTCATCCGAGTAGTCGAGCATAAAGCGAAAACGAGCCATTTGTTCATCAGGTATTACAGTCGGACTACTCTCACCACGCATTACCATATATCGGCTTACTGTAGAAAAGGAAAGAACTTCTTTACGTTCTTTCGGATCTGCATGCACAAATACCATCATTGGAAGCAACACAGATTCAACCACTTTACGGCGGTCGCTCCATTGATGTATTTCCTGTTGGACTGGTACGAAATTTTCAATCCCCATCTTTGCCAAACGTTCTGCTACCTTCTTCTCATGGTGCATACGCACGAGAGCTACATACCAGCGTTTAGAGTGTGCTACGCCTTCCCCTGTCCCAATATTAGGCCCAGCAATTAAAGTTCCTTCTTTTCTTAGAATCATACTTTTTTACCCCTTATATTTCCGTTACTTCTTAGGTAACGGAAATACAGGGAACCAATAACCTACAATAGTAATAAGAAGAAATGCATACAAATAGGGAAGTTTGGGAGTTTTCTGCCTGATTTACAGAGGAAAATCGTTCAGTGCAGACAATAGAAATCATTGAACATGAAGCGATAAAGTTTCATGTTCGGATACATTTTTACTATATATTTAAATAAAAAGAGAAAAAAAAGGAAATTTGCTTGTACGCTATTAACAATTTTGTCTATATTTGCACCGAATAATTTCCGTTACCTAAGAAGTAATAACCGTGCAATTTAGCTGAATATCAAATCTTTAATGTATTTTTCACAGAATCCCCCTATAATTCCTCACGTAAGAATAATTCAGTCGATTTACTTTTGTACGTTCGTTCAGGTCAAAGCCTTTCAAATAGATTTGTGTTGTCTTAATAGATTTGTGCCCTAATGACTCACTTATCATTTCAATGGGAACTCCCCGATATTTAGCGGTAGTAGCCCAAGAATGCCTAAATGTATAAGAAGTGACGGCTGAACGAATATGTAGCTTTCTGGCTAAACTCTTCAGGTCATTATTAAAACGCCGCAAGGTGGATTGATATTCTTTATAGGCAGCCTCTTCATCCCGCTTATTCTTCCCGCTTAATATATAAAAAAGATAATCGGGATGTTCGGGAAGAACTGAGGAATGGAAATTACGAAGTCGGGAAACAATATCTGATGCCGATTCTAATATTTCCACACTCATGGGAGTTCCTGTCTTGGTGCGATTATATTTCAAGATATTCCCCTCCAAATTCGATTTCTCCAAATGAGCCAAATCGACAAAAGGCATTCCACAGAACGAAAACAATAAATTGGCAATGGCCTGCGTCCTACGTAACTTTTCAGACTGCGGATCTGTGTAAAGTAACGTATGCAGTTCGTTTACCGGAATAGCTTTCTTCTGACGAGTATCCACTCCGGTAAATACATCACGAAACAAACGATGCACATAAGGAGTCTGATGAGCATCTACCCCTTTATTATATATACAGCGTAACATCCGCATATAAGTAGAGATAGTGTTAAGCTTCAAGCGGCAAGCCGACAGGTAGTTGCTGTACCGTCTTAAATTCTCACGGGTGATTTGTCTGAATGACACACACGGAGTTCCACAAAATACTGTAAAAGAACGTAGTGCATTCTCATAAACATGTGCTGTAGCATAGCGCCCCTCACGGCGCAAGCACTCCACATGCTTGTTTGCACATACGGTAAATCCGTCTTTTCTCATAATTCACTATTTTATTAATTTATAAAATCAGTATGATATTACGAGAAATAGAACGAATTTCCAATAAAAAGGGTAATTAACTAAGGTTTTCTTATAAAGTTTTTAAAAACCTATACGATTTAATACTTAAAATAGGGAGAGCAGTCAAAAAACAAACACAGAAAAGGCCGCTCCCGAATAACAGGAACGACCTTCTATTTCTACATATCAGCATGACACCGTCATACTATCGAAAGCATGACATCACGTTACTTATATTCCGCCCAACTCTTGATAGCAATATCATCAATGCTCATCGTACAGAAAGCATTAATAAAAGCACTGGCCAGACGGGCATTCGTAATCAGCGGAATATTCAAGTCGATGGCAGCGCGACGGATTTTGTATCCGTTGCTCAATTCTCCGGCTGTCAGGTTCTTCGGAATATTGACTACCATATCTATCTCCTTACTGTGAAGCATTTCCAATGCTTGCGGATGTCCCTCTTCACTCGGCCAATAGACATGGGTACTTTCGATACCATTTTCAGCAAGTGTCCTATGCGTACCTCCGGTTGCGAAGAGTTTGTATCCTTTGTTCACCAGCATACGGGCAGCGTCCATCATATCGGCTTTCTGCTTCATCGTACCTGTTGAAAGCAGGATGTTCTTCTTCGGAATGCGATAGCCTACGGCAAGCATTGCTTTTAGAACGGCACAAGAGGTATCCATACCGATACACCCTACTTCACCGGTAGAAGCCATATCTACGCCCAGGACAGGGTCGGCTTTCTGTAAGCGGTTGAAGGAGAATTGAGAAGCTTTGATTCCCACATAATCCAGTTCGAAAAGGTTCTTCTCCGGTTTCTCAACAGGCAGACCGAGCATGACTTTCGTTGCCAGTTCAATAAAGTTTATCTTTAATACTTTGCTGACAAACGGGAAAGAACGACTGGCACGCAGGTTACATTCAATCACCTTGATATCATTGTCTTTTGCCAGGTATTGAATATTGAACGGGCCGGAGATATTTAATGCTTTGGCAATCTCACGGCTGATACGTTTGATACGACGCACTGTTTCCACATAGAGTTTTTGCGGCGGAAACTGGATAGTAGCGTCACCGGAGTGCACGCCCGCAAACTCGATATGTTCACTGATAGCGTATGCTACGATTTCTCCATTCTGGGCTACGGCATCCAGTTCCACTTCCTTGGCATGTTCGATAAACTGGCTTACCACTACCGGATGCTTCTTCGATACGTTAGCTGCCAGTTTCAGGAAACGTTCAAGTTCTTCCTGATTGGAGCAGACATTCATCGCGGCACCTGAAAGTACATATGACGGACGGACAAGTACAGGGAAGCCTACTTCATCGACAAACTCATTAATGTCGTCCATAGAAGTCAACTCACGCCAACGCGGTTGGTCTACACCGATACGGTCAAGCATGGCAGAGAACTTTTCGCGGTCTTCGGCATTGTCAATGCTCTTCGCACTTGTGCCGAGGATATTGATATTCTGTGCATCCAGACGCAAGGCGAGATTATTCGGAATTTGCCCACCGGTAGATACAATGACACCATGCGGATTTTCGAGTTCAAGAATATCCATGACGCGTTCGAAAGTCAGTTCGTCGAAGTACAGGCGGTCGCACATGTCATAGTCCGTAGACACAGTTTCGGGATTATAGTTAATCATGACACTGCGCCATCCTTCCTTACGGATGGTATTCAATGCCTGAACACCGCACCAGTCGAATTCTACGGAAGAACCGATACGATAAGCACCGGAACCGAGTACGACAATGGATTTATGGTCGCCCAGATAATGCACGTCATTAGCTACACCGCTATAAGTGAGGTACAGATAGTTGGTCTGTGCCGGATATTCAGCCGCCAGGGTATCAATCTGTTTCACTACCGGAAGGATACCCGCATTCTTACGATGATTGCGGACATAGAGGATACCGTCTTCCATATCGCCCTCGTAGCCGATGGCACGGGCAATTTGGAAATCGGAGAAGCCTTGCACTTTCGCTTTACGAAGCAAATCGTTCGGCAGGTCGGCAATCTGTTTGTGATTGTTTCCCCAACTGTGCAGTTCTTCGGAAGTCTGCATGATATTCATCAATTTCTGAAGGAACCATTTATCAATCTTAGTCAGTTCGTGTACCTGATCGATGGTGTAGCCGGCACGAAAAGCCTTCGAGATAACAAAAATACGTTTATCAGTCGGTTCGCGCAAAGCCTTGTCGATGTCAGAAATAACTAGCTCCTTGTTTTCTACAAATCCGTGCATTCCCTGTCCGATCATGCGGAGCCCTTTCTGGATAGCTTCTTCAAAAGTACGACCGATAGCCATCACCTCACCGACAGATTTCATAGAAGATCCCAATTCTTTATCTACACCGTGGAATTTACCCAAATCCCAACGTGGAATCTTACATACAACATAATCCAGTGCAGGCTCGAAGAAGGCGGAGGTCGTTTTTGTTACGGAATTTTTCAAATCGAAAAGTCCGTAACCCAATCCTAATTTAGCGGCAACGAAAGCCAGCGGATAGCCGGTTGCTTTGGAGGCCAAGGCTGATGAACGGGAAAGACGGGCATTTACTTCAATCACCCGATAATCTTCGGATTCGGGGTCGAAGGCATATTGTACATTACATTCGCCCACAATACCGATGTGGCGGATGATACGTATTGCCAGTTCCCGAAGTTTATGATATTCTTTGTTAGTAAGCGTTTGAGACGGAGCAATAACGATAGACTCACCGGTATGAATCCCCAGTGGGTCAAAGTTCTCCATATTACAAACTGTAATACAGTTGTCGAAGCGGTCGCGGACGACTTCGTATTCGACTTCTTTCCACCCCCGAAGCGATTTTTCCACCAACACTTGCGGAGAAAAAGAAAAGGCTTTTTCTACCAGTACATCCAGTTGCTCTTCATTGTCACAGAAACCGGAGCCCAAGCCACCCAGCGCATAAGCCGCACGGACAATGACCGGATATCCCAATTCCTTCGCTGCACGACGGGCATCTTCCGCATTTTCTACAGCTTCACTTTTAATGGTCTTGACATTGATTTCGTTCAGTTTCTGTACAAAGAGTTCACGGTCTTCCGTATCCATAATGGCTTGTACGGGAGTACCGAGTACTTTTACATTATACTTTTCAAGGATTCCTTCTTTATATAAAGCAACTCCACAATTCAGCGCGGTCTGTCCGCCGAATGCCAGCATAATACCTTCCGGCTTTTCTTTCTGGATTACTTTCTCTACAAAATACGGAGTGACCGGAAGGAAGTAAATTTGATCTGCCACTCCTTCGGATGTCTGTACGGTAGCAATATTCGGATTGATAAGAATGGTTTCAATCCCTTCTTCTTTCAAGGCTTTGAGTGCCTGCGAACCGGAATAGTCAAACTCACCGGCTTCACCGATTTTCAAGGCACCGGAACCCAGCAGCAATACTTTCTTTATATTTTCTTTCATGATAGTCGGTTATTTAAGCAGGTTTACAAATTCATCGAACAGGAATTCCGTATCCGTAGGACCACTTGCAGCTTCGGGATGGAACTGTGCAGAGAACCAAGGATTTTTCTTGTGTTTGATTCCTTCGTTAGAACCATCATTCATATTGATGAACAGCGGTTCCCAATCTGCCCCCAGCGTATTATTGTCTACCGCATAACCATGATTCTGCGAAGTAATAAAACAACGTTCCGTACCCACCATGCGTACCGGCTGGTTGTGGCTACGGTGTCCATATTTAAGTTTGTAAATCTTTGCCCCTCCGGCTTTCGAGAGCAACTGGTTGCCCATGCAAATTCCAAAGATGGGAAGTTTTTCGTTCGCCATCGCCTTGCGGATATTCTGTACAGCTGCGTCGCAGGTATCCGGGTCACCCGGTCCGTTGGAGATAAACAGCCCGTCAAATTCGAGTCCGTTAAAATCATAATCCCAAGGTACACGGATCACTTCTACACCACGCTTCAACAAGCAACGGATAATATTGGTCTTTACACCGCAATCCACCAAAACAACCTTCTTTAATTGACAATTGACAGTTGACAATTGACAATTAAGCTGCGCGACGGGCATGGTTAATGGAAAAGAACGGGATGTTCCATCGGGAAGATAGGAGATTATTTCTTTGCAGGAAACACGGTCTACGTAATTAACGGCAGCGTAATTGTCCATTGGCAATTGTCCATTGTCAATTTCCCCGACAATTTCATCGTTGAAGACGATACGTCCCATCATGACTCCGTGTTCACGAAGTATTTTGGTCAGTTCGCGCGTATCGATGCCTGTGATGCCCGGTACTTTCTCACGTTTCAGCCAGTCGCCAAGGCTTTCCACTGCGTTCCAGTGGCTGTACTCAGAAGAGTAGTCACTTACGATGATCGCTTCGGCATGAATCTTTTCACTTTCCATGAAAGTGGCGAGTCCGTTGGGTTCGATGGTAAAAGGAGGAACTCCGTAATTACCCACCAAAGGATAGGTAAGAGTCATCAACTGTCCGGCGTAGGAAGGGTCAGTAAGGCTCTCCGGATATCCGGTCATGGCGGTGTTGAAAACT
>ENA-OPTB01000411-OPTB01000411.1-human-gut-metagenome-genome-assembly--contig:-NODE-411-length-42139-cov-5.344145_pt1 | contig 42139 bp, 24 predicted proteins | sample MGYA00241810_ERZ501911 | MGnify/ENA primary metagenome ERZ501911 (study PRJEB25962, sample SAMEA2042304) | human gut metagenome | biome: human gut; feature: human-associated habitat; material: faeces... | reverse complement strand
CCGGGGACACAAGGATTTTCAGTCCTTTGCTCTACCAACTGAGCTATGGCACCTTGTGATTATTGGTTCAGTAATTTCTCATTTGCGGTTGCAAAGGTAGTGAAACTTTTGGATTCTGCAAGCCTTTCAGAAATAAAAAACACTGATAAAAAGTTAGTCGGCTTATTATCAGTGTTATATAGAATGAAAATATTTTGCTGTATGCTGAATATTTTATTTGTCTTCCTTTAAAGGATTCCATCCTTGTGCTTTTAATTCAAACTCTTGTCCGTCGCGGGTGACCAAAGCACAGCCTAACTCCGGTTTAGTGATGTGACCGATGAGGCGGATACCTTCCATTTGCGACACTTTCTCATGCTCGGCAATAGGTACGGTGAAAAGAAGCTCATAATCTTCACCGCCATTCATAGCGCAAGTGGTCAGGTTCATGTTGAATTCTTCTGCCATAACAGCAGTCTGATAGTCGATAGGGATATGTTCCTCGTAAACACGACAGCCAGCATTGCTCTGCTTACAGATGTGCATGAGCTCTGATGATAAACCATCGGAAACATCCATCATGGAAGTCGGGATGATGTTGGCAGCAGCGAGTTTCTCGATAATGTCCTTACGGGCTTCAGGTTTCAGTTGACGTTCCAATAAGTATTCTTTGCCGGTGAAGTCCGGTTGCACATCTTTTTCACCTTTTAATACGCTCTTTTCACGTTCCAGGAGTTGAAGTCCCATGTAGGCTCCACCCAGGTCACCGCTGACACAGATCAGGTCTGTCTCTTTAGCTCCGTTACGATAGACTACTTTATCCTTATCCGCGTCACCTATGCAAGTAATACTGATGGTAAGTCCGGTAAGGGAAGAAGTCGTGTCACCACCTACAATATCGACATTATATTGCTGGCAAGCTAGACGGATACCTGCATAAAGCTCGTCCATACCTTCTACGCTGAAACGTTTGGATACTCCGAGAGACACTGTTATTTGCCTGGGAGTGCCGTTCATGGCGTAAATGTCGGAGAAGTTGACTACGGCAGACTTATAGCCCAAGTGCTTCAAAGGAACATATGTCAGGTCAAAATGTACGCCTTCCATAAGTAAATCAGTGGTTACCAGTATTTGTTTCTCGGATGGGTAGGAGAGGACTGCGGCGTCGTCACCCACTCCATATTTACTGGATTCATTTTCCAGTTTGATTCCCTCGGTGAGACGGTCGATTAGACCAAACTCACCGAGAGTAGCTATTTCAGTTCTCATAAATCGGGTTTAATGTTTAGGCACGGTTGATTAGTTCACGCATGATAGTCGTCATTTTCGGTTGCGCGGCGTCAGCAGCTTTCTGGACTTCTTCGTGCGTTACTTCTACGATTTTCCCTTCTACTCCCAAGTCGGTAATAACGGAAATACCGAAAACCTTGATTCCGCAATGGTTAGCGACAATCACTTCAGGAACGGTAGACATACCTACGGCATCAGCACCTAAGATATGGAATAATTTATATTCAGCGGGAGTTTCGAAGGTAGGGCCTTGAGTGCCAATATATATACCATGTTGTACCTTGATACCTTTCTCTTTCGCAATTTCGTCAGCTTTACGGATAAGCTCTTTGCTGTACGCTTCGCTCATATCCGGGAAACGGGGACCATACGGAATGTTTTTTCCACGAAGCGGATGTTCGGGGAAGTAGTTGATATGATCGGTGATAATCATCAGGTCACCGATTTCAAAGTCTGCATTCGTACCGCCACTGGCATTGGATACAAATAATGTCTTGATACCCAATTCGCGCATCACACGTACAGGGAAAGTTACTTCTTTCATCGAATAACCTTCGTAATAGTGGAAACGGCCTTGCATAGCCATAATATCTTTATTGCCTAATTTACCGAAAATCAGCTTGCCGCTGTGACCTTCGACGGTAGACACCGGGAAGTTCGGGATATCCGAATACTTTATTTCGTACTTCTCGGTGATTTCGTTCGCTAAACTGCCAAGTCCGGTGCCAAGAATGATGGCTGTTTCGGGACTCGTGTGCATCTTCTCTTTAAGATAAGCTGCGGTTTCTTGTATTTTCTCTAACATAGTCAATAATATGTTGGTTAAATTTATCTTGTTGATTTTGTAATATTTCTATTTCAATGGGCAGAGCATAAATAAACGGTTTCAAATCTTCGTCCAATCCCGGATGATTAACCAAACGTGTCGCATCCTTCTCGGTTGTGATGATCAATCGTTTTTCGCCTGTTAATCTTTTGAACCGTTCCTTTATCTGCTGCATATCTCTGTGAGTAAAATCATGGTGGTCGCCAAAAGATAGTGTCTCTATCTGTTTTGCGCAACCGTCCAACCTTTCCATAATGGGAGCAGGTGATGCAATACCTGTCACTAATAATACCTCCGTAGCCGTCAATGAAGACAAAGGGATTTCTTTGCTTGCCGGAGCCATATTCGCATCAGCTTCTCTAACTTCCTGCCGGAATATAGGTTGCAGGTTTCCATAACGGAACGATGAGAAGAACAACTGCTGATACGGGTAAAGGTTCAGCCGTTTAGTGATAATATTGTAATCAATAGGTTTGATGTCCTGCGGACATTTGGTAACGATTATGATTTGTGCCCGGTTCTTTCCACTGACAGGCTCTCGCAAGCGTCCTGCCGGAAGCAGTGCATCATCACAGAAAAGGCGTTGATAATCAGTCAATAGAATACTTAATCCCGGTTTGACATAGCGATGCTGAAAAGCGTCATCCAGTAAGACGACATCTACAGCAGGCTTTTTCAAGGCAAGTAATTTCTCTATTCCATGGCAACGGTTTTCGTCAACAGCCAACGTGACGGACGGAAACTTAGTGTACATCTGATAAGGCTCGTCACCAATCGTCCTGGCAGTACTTTGGGGAGTAGCGAGCACATAACCTTGTGTATGCCGTTTGTATCCGCGGCTTAGTACAGCCACCTGATATTTGTCATGAAGCAACTTTATCAAATATTCGGTATGAGGAGTTTTCCCTGTTCCGCCTACAGACAGATTACCAACACAGATGACAGGAACGTCGAAACTCTTCGACCGGAACAATCCCCAGTCAAAGAGCTTATTTCTTATGATTACCACTGCTCCGTATATCCACGAGACAGGATATAGCCATTTATGTATTTTGAAAAAGTGCTCGTCCATGCAGTACGGTTTATTTTATATTCAGTTCGAACGGAATGCGTGCCTGAATCATGGATTGTTCTTTTAAATTCTTCAGTAAGCCGAATTGTTGGTAATACTCGCCCAATTTACTTTTCAGAAGTTGGGATTCAACATAATTAGTCGGCTTCGTATCGAGTAGAGAAGACAGAAAATCCTGTTTGGCCGGATAAGATACTACGGTGTATCCCTCAATACCCGCTTTTGCTACGGCAATATCCAACGCCTTGTCAATACCTCCGAGCTCATCTACCAAGCCTAACTCTTTGGCTGTTTCACCTGTCCACACACGTCCTTCGGCAATCTTTTCGATTGCTTCCTTTGTCATATGCCGTCCTTCGGCACATCTGCCTACGAATGTGTCATATCCCTGAGTAATCATCATTTGCAACAATGACTTCTCACCCTCATTGAAAGGACGCATAATATTTCCGAAATCTGAATATTTATTGGTTTTTACCACATCATAAGTCAGGCCTATTTTTTCTGTCAGGCCTTTTACATTCGGAATCATTCCGAAGATGCCGATAGAGCCGGTCAGCGTAGTGGGTTCGGCAACAATCGTATCGGCTACACAAGAGATATAATATCCTCCTGATGCCGCATAGTCACCCATGGAAACAATAACTGGCTTTTTCGCTTTCAACTCTTTTACTGCATGCCAGATTTGTTCCGAAGCAAAAGCACTTCCACCCGGAGAATTAACCCGGAGTACAACGGCCTTCACATCGTCATCTTCTTTCAACTTACGCAAATCACGGCTTACTTTAGGGCCTACGATGCCTTCTTCGGAAGCCGAAGAACTGGGATAGTCTGTGATTTCACCGGATGCATAATAAACGGCAACGATATTGCCACTTTTATCTTTAGGAACATTCTTTCTTACATTAATCATATCTGCCAGTCCCAATACAGGAAGGCGGTCATCCTTGTCTATTTCCACCATCTCCTTGAGATAGTTGCGTACGTCATTGCGATAAATCAATGTATCAGCCAATCCGCATTTCACGCTTTCTTCTGCCGGATAGAACATTAACATACGGTCTGCATAAGCATTGAGGGAATCGACCGGAAGACTACGGCTGGCAGCTACTCCTTCAGTCACTTGTCCCCAAATGGAATTGATGAAAACTGTTACTTGTTCGCGGTTGGCCGGGCTCATCTCAGTGGCGATGAACGGCTCAACAGCGGATTTATAGGTTCCTACTTTGAATACCTGCATCTCCACACCGATTTTCTGAAGAAGATCTTTATAGAAAAGAGGAGCGGAAGCGATACCCCGCCATTCGATCATGCCTTTGGGATTAAGCAGTACCTTGTCGGCTACACTGGAAAGATAATAAAGTCCTTGAGTATAAGAGTCACCATAAGCAATGATGAATTTCCCGCTTTCCTTAAATTCAAGCAATGCGTTACGAATCTCCTGTAAAGAAGCGTAGGATGCGCCCAATGAACTTGCCTGCAAATAAATCCCTTTGATGTTTTCATTCTCTTTGGCCTTTTTGATAGACGAAAGAATGTCGTCCAGTCCATATGTATTAGACCCGTCACCGAATAACTGGGATAAAATGCCCAACGGGTCTTCTTGCGTACGTTCCACTAACGTACCGTTCAAGTCGAGCATCATTACAGAATTCTTTTTTACTATCGTTTCTGTATCCGAAGCAGACATGATACCGAACAGCGTCACCATGCTGATAATAAATAATACAATACTTGACAAAATGATACCTGTCACCGTGGCAAGTGTGAATTTCAAGAAATCTTTCATTGTACTTATTGTTTTTTTGCGCCAGCTTATTATTAAGCTAACAAAGATAAATAATTGAGTTGATATTTATCCAATAAGTCGTACGATTTTTTGTTTTATCACAATGAATCTATATAAATCAGATCTTCTTTCGTTTAAGATTTAAGTATATTTGTCAATATGCAGTCGTCTTAAATGGGAAGAAATCTTTAATTTTGTGGCATGGTATGTGATGCGACATTAACTTAACACTATATTTGCATGAAAAGAAAAATCCCTTTGGTAACCACTGCTTTGGCAGGCTTATTCTTTTATTCTTCCTGCACCCCGACAGAAAAAACGGAAACGCAGGATTATACTCAATACGTTAATACCTTTATTGGTGCCGCTGATAATGGTCATACGTTTCCCGGTGCTTGTTATCCTTTCGGAATGGTGCAGACCAGTCCTGTGACAGGTGCGGTCGGTTGGAGATACTGTTCCGAATATGTTTATCAGGATACGTTGATTTGGGGATTCACCCAGACCCATCTGAACGGAACGGGATGCATGGATTTGGGAGATATTCTGGTAATGCCTGTCACTGGTACACGTGCCCGTGCATGGGATGCTTATCGTAGCCATTTCTCCAAAGATAAGGAAGCTGCCACTCCGGGCTATTATACGGTTGAACTTTCCGATCCTCAGGTGAAAGCGGAACTGACTGCTTCTATCCACGCGGCTCTGCATCGTTACACTTATCTTAAAGCCGATTCGGCTTCTGTCTTGATCGACTTGCAGCATGGGCCTGCATGGAGAGAAGAACAATACCATTCCCAAGTGAACAGTTGTGAAGTAAACTGGGAAGACGCACAGACACTGACCGGACACGTCAATAACACTGTGTGGGTAGATCAGGACTATTTCTTTGTGATGAAGTTCAACCGCCCTGTTATAGATTCTCTTTATCTTCCGATGGGTGAAACAGAAAAAGGCAAACGTATCGTTGCCACTTTTGACATGCAGCCGGGAGAGGAACTGATGATGAAAGTAGCCCTTTCTACAACCAGTGTAGACGGAGCAAAAAAGAACCTGGAAGCCGAAATTCCTGCATGGGACTTTGACGGAGTGAAAACTGCCGCCCATAATGAATGGAATAACTATCTGAGCCGTATTGAAATAGAAGGTACTGACGATGAAAAGACCAATTTCTATACCTGTTTCTATCATGCACTGATCCAACCGAATCAGATTTCCGATGTAGACGGCATGTATCGTAACGCTGCCGACTCCATCGTGAAAGCCGGAACAGGAACTTTCTACTCTACATTCTCTTTATGGGATACCTATCGTGCCGCTCATCCGTTCTATACATTAGTGATTCCCGAACGTGTGGATGGTTTTGTAAATTCGTTGATAGAGCAAGGTGAAGTGCAAGGCTTCCTGCCTATTTGGGCGTTGTGGGGAAAAGAAAACTTCTGTATGATTGGCAATCATGGTGTATCGGTTATCGCTGAGGCTTACCGTAAAGGATTCCGTGGTTTTGATGCCGAACGTGCTTTCAATATGATAAAGAAAACTCAGACAGTCTCTCATCCATTGAAGTCGAACTGGGAAGTTTATACAAAATACGGATATTTCCCGACCGACCTGATAAAAGCGGAGTCGGTATCTTCTACTTTGGAATCAGTGTATGATGATTATGCCGCTGCCGACATGGCACGCCGTATGGGAAAAGAGGAAGATGCCGCTTATTTCGCAAAACGTGCGGATTATTATAAGAACCTCTTCGATTCGGAAACTCAATTTATGCGTCCGCGTAAGGCTGACGGAACTTGGAAAGCTCCGTTTAATCCAAGTGCGTTGGGACATTCCGAAAGTATTGGCGGTGACTATACTGAGGGGAATGCATGGCAATATACCTGGCATGTACAGCACGATGTGCCGGGATTAATCAGTCTGTTTGGCGGTGAAAAACCTTTCCTGAACAAATTGGATTCTTTGTTCACAGTTAAGCTCGAAGGTGAAAGCCTGTCGGATGTGACAGGTTTGATCGGGCAGTATGCCCACGGCAACGAACCGAGCCACCATGTCACTTATTTATATGCATTGGCCGGTCGTCCGGAACGTACGCAAGAGTTGGTTCGTGAAATCTTCGATACCCAATATAAGAATAAACCCGACGGACTTTGTGGCAACGATGACTGTGGTCAGATGTCAGCCTGGTATATGCTTAGCGCAATGGGATTCTATCCGGTAGATCCGGTGAGTGGGGAATATGTATTCGGTGCTCCTCAATTGCCGAAGATGGTATTGCATTTAGCTGACGGAAAGACTTTCACTGTTATTGCAGAGAACTTGTCAAAAGAACATCTGTATGTGGATAGCATTACACTGAATGGAGAACCTTACACGAAAAATTCAATATCACATGAAGATATTGTGAAGGGTGGAACGTTGGTGTATAAGATGAAGTAATTCTCAAGCATTCTCACTGCGATGAGAAAAAATACTCATTGCAGTGAGAACTTTTTCTCATACCTATGAGTATTTATTCTCACTGTAGTGAGAATAATCCCTTGCCAGAACATACTGTAACGGCGCTTTTGGGATGTCTTAGGAACGTTTTCTAGTTTATTATTGCATAATTCTACTCACTTCTATACGTTGTTTCTCAAGTTTCCCGTCATTATTGGTTCTATTACTGATTTCTTTGCAACGAATAGGGGCGCTCATTTCAAGTAAACGTAATATTTCATTCAGAGACTCACCTTCAAAAGTTGCTTTATAGGAGTACTTGCCTAATTCAGGATCTTTCAGAATAAATTCCACATTATAAGTCTGTCCCAGGCGTTTGAATACATATTCCAGTGGATCATCCCTAAAAATGAGTATTCCATCTTTCCATGAACACCATTTATATGTATTGGTTTTGTTGACCTTATACAATGAAGTTGCCAGATTATAATCAATTTTCTCTCCCGGTGAAAGGGAAATTGTCTTTTGTCTATCGAGAGTTACCGCTACTTTTCCTTTTACCAACGTTACTGCCGCTATATTATCAGGAGCATATGCATTAACATTGAATGCAGTGCCGGTAGCTTCTACTGCCAATCCTTTTGTTTTTACGATGAAAGGATGCTCTTTATCGGATTCTACTTCAAAATAAGCTTCGCCTTGCATGGAAACCACCCTTTCTTTACCTCTAAATTGGGCAGGATATTTCAGGGAACTTCCGGCATTCAGCCATACCTTCGAACCATCGGGGAGATTCACTACCGACCAAGTGCCGTAAGGAGTAAATAATTCCTGGTAAGTTTCTGCGATTAGAGGATCAGGCTTAAAATAAAGATGAGCGGATAATATCAGCAACGGGAGAAGCAAGATAGCTGCAATTTGCTGCCAATAATATAGGAAAGACAACTTGGGACGAGCGGATACCGGTTGGCTTTTATGACGAATCTGTTCCATCACTTTTCTTTGTGCATTGTCCACGTCTATCTCTTCCGGGTTAAAAGCCGGATGGGTAACTTCCCATATGTTTTTTTGTACAAGAAAGCTTTTGTAGTTTTCGGGAGTAGCTGATACCCAGATCTCCAATTCCTTGATATCTTCTTGTGTCGCCTCTTTCGAGAGGTATTTGGAAATTATAATCTCTATGTCCGAATCTTTATGTATCATATGCATTTTTACCTTATATATAATAGACGTTTCAGAAAGAAGAATCCACATCCATTAGTGGAAAAGAAAGAAAAAAAATAGTAGATAAAAATCTTTCAATAAAATACGAAGCTGTTTCAAGGCCTTACTGATACGTACTTCCACTGTTCTGACAGAGATATTCAGACGATCTGCGATTTCTTGATATTTAATGTTTTCCAACCGGCTCATCTCAAAAACTTCCCTTTCCTGAGGCGGCAATTGTTCCAATGCATTTTTTAATTGTTGGCATAAATCGGAGTATAGTATGTAGTTCTCTGTCGTATCTATATTAATAGAGGGGGATTTAAGCTCATAGGCAATATGTTCGTTTATAATTCTTCGATGCCGCAATTCGTCCAGGCAATAATTCCGAACCGCTTTCAGCAAATATGCTTTTAGTGAGAGTTCTATTTCCAGTGTCTTCCGGTCATTCCATAATTTGAGAAATATATTTTGTACAATATCCTCACAGACTGATTTTTCCGGGATATATGTACCGCCAAACAACACCAGGTCTTTATAATAAGCACGGAATATTCGGGTAAAAGCCTGTCGGTCATCCTGTTTCAATGCTATAACCAGGAAACGATCATTGGCGGTATGTTGTTGGGTATCTGACATAGTATTGCAGTAGAAATTCTGTTGTTGGGGTAAAAATAGAAAGATTATTTGGGATAAACGATAGTTTGAAGAAAAAATAGTTCGGATAAAAAATAATGCGGTAAGAGATGTGGCTTTTATTTTTAGAAACGTCTTATTGGTAGAAACGAGAGAAACACACACTTTTATTAACCTTTAAATAATACAAGTCATGGGAAAAACATAATCAGTAAATTTAGCTTCTGACAACTGATAAAAAAAGGAAGGTCTGACTCACCTTCCTTTCCAAAGATTCAGTTATTCGTTAATCAACTTATTTGTAGAACCAATAACCAAACATGTAAAGGTATGAAACTTATTTCAATTAGGAAAATGAAAAAGAGAATTAATGTACCTGCGAATGTAAAAATGGGGAATTTTTGTGCAGTATGGCTGTTTTGTCTTGTCTTGCAAGCAATTAGTATGCCTGTTTGCGCACAGTCTGCCAAGATTACATTGCGATTGAAAAATGTGACCGTAGAGGAGGTTTTGACCAATATTGAAAAACAGACAAACTATCGTTTTCTGTACAATAAGGATATTGTCGATGTAAACCGTATAGTGGATATCTCCGTGAGAAATGAAAGGATGACTCAGGTATTGGATAAACTGTTTAAAGGTGAGGGAGTGTCTTACGTCATTGAAAAACGCCAAATTGTACTGAACAGAAATTCGTCTTGGCAACAGGGGAACAAACGAACGGTCAAGGTGACAGGAAAAGTAGTGGACGAATCGGGTGAGACGCTTCCGGGAGTAACCGTTATGATAGAAGGGGCTACACAAGGAACTATTACCGGTCTTGACGGCAGCTACCTGTTGCAAGTTCCGGAAGGTTCGACACTGAAATTTACTTCAATAGGCTATATCACATATATACAGAAAATCACAGGGCCGATAACATTGAATGTGACGATGAAAGAAGATTCGAAACAATTGGATGAAGTTGTTGTGGTGGGGTATGGAACCCAAAAGAAGATAAACTTGACGGGAGCCGTTTCAACCATCAATGTTGAAAAAGAACTGGATTCCCGTCCTTTGACTAATCTTTCAATGGCATTGTCCGGGATGAGTGCAGGAGTGCAGACATTGCAATCGTCCGGTAAACCCAACAGTGATATGGCGACCATACGTATCCGTGGTATTGGAACATTGAACAATTCCAACCCTTTAGTATTGGTTGACGGGATGGAATTATCATTCAATGATATAAATCCCAATGACGTTGCTTCAATTTCCATCTTGAAAGATGCCGCTTCATGTGCTATCTATGGTAATCGTGGGGCGAATGGTGTTATAATGATTACCACAAAGGAAGGGAAAAAAGGCAAGACATCAGTGAATTATTCAGGAAAGTTTTCCTTGAACCAACCGTCAAATCTGATTCAACTTGTGAGCAATAGTGCCGATTATTTCGAATTAATGAACGAATCAGCCCGGAATATCGGGCAAAGTGATATTTTCAGCCAGAACACGATAACAGAATGGAGAGAAGCGGCGAAAAATCCTAATGGTCTTGCAGAGTCCGGTTATCCTAACTATGTCGCTTATCCGAATACCGATTGGTATAAAGAACTGTTTCAGAATAAAATAATGAGCGAACATACGATTTCGGTTGTTGGCGCTTCCGACAATGTGAATTATAATTTTTCCGGTTCTTTCCTGGATAACCCGGGGCTAATACAAGATACGGGGCTTCGGAAATATTACATACGCTCCAATATAACTGTGAAAGTGAAGGACTGGTTGCAGATAGGCAACCGTTCGCACGGTTATCATACAGACCAGAATCGGAATGAAGTGGATGCTTTTACAGGTGGAATACATGGGCAGAAGCTTCCACCGGATATTTATCCTGAATATGATGGAAAATTAGGACTTCCCGAAGCGGTAGAAGAAGATCCGACATCTTCCAATCCTCTTCATTTGTTAGCTTCTTCGGGCGGTTCTTTCAAATATGAACAGTTAAATACTTCTATGTTTGCAGATGCTACAATCCTCAAAGATTTTGTGTATCATGTTGAGTTTGACTATATGCGCTATCGCCATGATGCCGACTGGCTTTCCAAGCAAGTCGGGAGATATAGTTTTAGAAGAGACAAACAGGTGGAGCAACCTACAACTTTAGAGAATATGTCGAAAGCGGTTTATTCGGAAGAATCCAAAAGATGGCGCTTCGTACAGACATTGGATTGGACTAGAAGTTTTGGAAAACATGATTTGGGAGCACTTGCAGGCTATGAAGCCATACGTAACTGGGGATTTAATACGGATATGGCAAAACAAGGAGCTGCCGACGCAAGTTTGACAGACTTGTCTACATATACGGAATTGAGCAATATAACGGGAGCTACCTGGGAAAATACTTCCCGCTCTTTTTTCGGTCGTCTGACCTATGCTTATAAAAGCAGATACCTGTTTGAAGTAAATGCCCGTTACGACGGTTCCTCTCGTTTTGCGCCGGAAAGCCGTTGGGGATTTTTCCCGTCTTTCTCCGGTGGATGGCGTGTCTCGGAAGAATCATTCATGCAAGGTTCGCCTTTTGACAATCTGAAAGTACGTTTGTCGTGGGGAAAGTTAGGAAATAATAGTATTGGAGACTATGAATGGCAGGCTACTTATTCCGGAAGTAATTATATTTTTGGAGATAAACTGACCTCGGGATTGGCGCAGACCGTAATTGCTAATCAAAAATTGCGTTGGGAGAGTGTGACACAGGCTAATCTCGGATTGGATTTCGCTATATTGAATAATAGGCTGGTTGGAGAATTTGATATTTACAATAAGGTTACCGATGGCATCCTTTACCGTCCGGGTGTTTATGCTACGATGGGAAACAAGACACCTGCCCGTCAAAATTATGCCGAGGTTACCAATAAGGGCGTTGAATTGACATTGAACTGGAACGACCGTGTCAATGAATGGTCCTATTCTCTCTCCGGGAATTTCTCTTATAATAAGAATTATGTCAGCAAATTTAAAGGAACTTTAAAGAATAGCTGGGAATATGACGGGAACGGCAATTATGTCTATAAGTCGAATCTGGGAGATGTGTCTGACGGCGGGGATAACAGGATAATTGAAGGACATATTATCAATGAATATTATCTGAAAGAGCCTTATAAGGGGGATGCCACTTATTTCTTCAATAACGGGTTGGTTAATCCTGCCGGAGGGCCTAAAGACGGAATGATTCGTACGGAACAGGATATGCAGTGGTTGAAAGCGATGCAAGATCAAGGTTACGTATTCTATCCTAACCAAAAAATAGGAAAGGCTAATTTATGGTATGGCGATTATATTTATGCTGATATAAACGGGGACGGACTTTATGGAAATGACTATGATAAGAAATTTCAGAAAGTATCGTCAGTTCCGAAATATTATTATGGATTGCAGGGCGCGGTGTCATGGAAAGGATTTGATGTTTCCATGAATTGGCAGGGAGCGGCAGGCTTTTCCATTTATTGGTATTCGGTAGGACAAAATTCCACATCCACGATTTTGGGCTATGGATTATCGAAAGAACTTCAAAAAGACCATTATTTTTATGATCCGGAGAATCCCGACGACCCTCGTACCAATTTACATTCGAAGAACTCACGCCTGACGCTTAATCAAACCAATCAGGCAACAGAAGCGAGTACATTGCATCTCGAAAAAGGTAATTTCCTGAAACTGCGTAACCTGACTATTGGTTATACGCTTCCGCAAACATGGACACGGAAGTTTTATGCCAATAAAGTACGTGTCTATTTTTCAGGTGAAAACTTGTTGACTATAACCAAATTCTCAGGTATGGATCCGGAAATGCAGACTGGTATGGGATATGTTACAATGCGCCAGCTTGCGTTAGGTATTAATATTAATTTTTAATCTGTGCGACAATGAAAAAGACTATCTCGATTATTACACTTGGCGGCATATTAATGTTGTTTGTCTATGCTTGTTCTGCAGACTTTTTGGATACGAAACCGGCTAATGTCATATCTACAGCCGGAGTTTGGGATAACGCAGAGCTGGCAGTTCAAGTTGTGAATGGAGTATATAACGCTTTGCGGGCCGATTACGCGACCAATAGTGGCTATGACGGTGAGTTGCATTTTTATGATTATCGCTCCAGCATAATGGATATGGACCGTAACTGGATTTGGCATACACCGACGCTTTTCGGAGTAGCCACTCCTTCATCAACAGAATTTCTCTCAGCCTGGAAGCGTTATTATGAATTGATTCACAGAGCTAATGATGTAATAGCTAATATAGGAAAGACACCCGATATGAGTGACGGGAAGAAAGCGCAATATATTGCAGAGTGTAAGTTTCTTCGGGCGTATAATTATTATCGGATGAATATTTTATGGAAAGGAGTCCCGCTTTATTTGGAACCGGTGACAGCCGAGGAATGTATAAAAGGGCGTTCTACAGAACAGGAAATCTGGAATGCAGTGCTGGCTGATCTGACAGCTTGTGTCGAAGAACCGAACCTGCCTGCCAAGTATGCTGCCGGTAGCTCGGACTACGGACGGATCACAAAAGCTGCCGCCTATTCATTGCGGGGGAAAACTTATTTGTGGCTGAAACAATATGATAAGGCGGAAGATGATTTCAGGGCAATCACTAAGATGGGGTATTCATTATTCGGAGATTACAAAGCTCTTTTTAAGGAAGCTAACGAACGTTGTGATGAAATGATATTTACCATTCCTTGTATAGAAAACCCTTCCGGTTACGGGTCTGTTTTTAATTGGGCTTTTGGTAACCGGACAACGAGTGGTTCAGGGTGGAACAATTATCTGCCGAATCCTGCCTTTATAGACAGTTATGAGTGTGCGGACGGCAAACCGTTTGACTGGGATAATTATCTTCCCGGTTATTCTACGATGACTCCGAGAGAACGTTCCGTATTTTTCTTGCGGGATAACCTGACTGACGGGGAGATTAAAATAATGGGAAGTTATGGTGCTGATATGGAGCAATATCTTCCCATTGGAAATGAAGCGCGTATTAAGGCCGCTTATGCAGGCAGGGATCCGCGCCTGGCTATGAATGTGATAACCCCTTATTCCACCTATCTGGGTGGTGTGACAGGCTCGGCAGTCTCATATACATTGCGCTGGCCATATCGGGGCTCTGACGATGCCGAACCTTATGATATCCGGACGGACACTAATGATAAGTTTTATTACTTGATCCGGAAGTTTGTGTATGAAGGTACGGAACATACGATAATGGAGCGTTCGCCGATTGATATTCCATTGATCCGTTATGCAGATGTGCTTCTGAATCTGGCTGAAGCACTGACAGAACAGGGAAAATGGGAAGAAGCCATACCCTATGTCAATGATGTCCGCGGCAGAGTAGGAGCACAGGCGTTGAATACCAACGATTATACCACAGTAAAAGGCTTGGACGATATGCGCCAACGTGTCCGTAAGGAGCGATATTGGGAATTGGCTTTTGAAGAATATATGTTCTTCGATGAACTCCGATGGGGAACATGGAAAGAGAAAAAGTTTTATGAAGGCAACGGGTTGATGGAAGTCTGGGGAAATACTACCTATTCTTATTTGTGGGGTGGTGATTATCTTTGGAAATGGGCGATACCTGCTTCGGAAATGGAAAAGAACTCAAATTTAGTACAAAATGATGGATGGAATAATTAATATGAAAACACATATGCTTATTATAATAAATTTATTAGCTACACTGATGTTTGTTGCATCATGTAAGCAAGATGCGGAGGGGTCTTTTTTCTTTAAGATAGAAGATGGATTACAAGAATGGCATGTGGAAGCAGAAGGCGGAGAGCAGGAATATACAGTAGAGGCTAATGCTCCATGGCAGATTGTGCATAAAGGGATAGGTACATGGGCTAAAGTTTCTCCTCGCAGAAGTGAGGGAGCGGGAAGTTTTCTGATAACAGTCAAGGAAAATGAAAGTGAGGAAGAACGTTCCGTGTCACTTGCCGTGCAGCTGGCAGGAAAGGATTATCCTGTCACTATTTCTATTACTCAGGAAGGCAAGCCTTCGGAGCCTGTTCCACCGGTAGAGGAAGATTATCCGATAGTGTATAATTCATTCCGTGTGCGTGACCCGTTTATTTTTGCGGATCCCATATCTGAAAAATATTATTTGCATGTTCATGCAGACGACGCGCTATATCCGACGGCAGCCAATCAGATTGCCGTGGCTGTTAGCCGTAATTTGCGTGATTGGCGGAAGGCTGGAATCAGCTTTGAAGCACCGGCAAGTTTTTGGGGAAAGACTGATTTCTGGGCTCCCGACCTTTATTATTATGAAGGCAAGTATTATATGTTTGCTACTTTCAGCGGGGCGGATGAAGTACGGGGAGCATCCGTATTGGTATCTGATAAACCGGAAGGGCCGTTTATTCCATTAGTCAACAGGCCGATTACTCCTAATGGATGGCAAGCATTGGATGCTGCACTTTTTGTTGATGAAAACAAGGATCCGTGGATTGTATTCAGCCATGAATGGACGCAAATCTCCGATGGAACTATTGTCGCGCAGAAATTGACAAAAGACTTGAAAGAAGCGGCTGACGAACCGGTGACCTTGTTTGCGGCAAGTGCGGCGCCTTGGGTTATTAGAAATTCGTATTATGTATCAGACGCTCCATTCCTGTACAGGGCAAACAATGGTGAACTTCTGATGCTATGGTCCAGTTTCTTGTTGGGAAAGGACGGGAACGGGCAATATACTATCGGCGTAGCCCGCTCTCAATCGGGAAATATTCTCGGACCTTGGATACAGGATCCTCAACCGTTAAATCCGGATGATAATGGGGGGCATGCCATGATTTTTAAAGATTTTGATGGAGTTTTACGCATCTCGTACCATTCTCCTAATACTCCGGGAGGCAGTGAACGGCTTACGATACATCGGATTGTTGATAATGACGGACAATTGTCTATTGATTTTTCCTCGGCATTAAGTAATTAAAACTGATACAGTATGAAGTACATAATTCTATATGGAATGTGTGTAATAGCTCAGATGCTATTATTCACAGGATGCGAAGATAAGGAACAGGTTTCTCCTTACTTGGCACTTGATAAGGATGAGCTAAGCCAGTCATTTGCGGCTGCTGCAAGCACTAAGGAGATAACCCTGTTTTCTAATCTGGAAGTTACCACTGGCATATTTCCTGCGGAAGCGACAGCCTGGTGCCGGTTTAGTTTGAAGAACATAACGGAAGACGAATCGGTTCTGACTATCAGTGTGGATGAAAATACAGTAAAGCAAGGAAGAAAAGCGACTATAACTCTCACTGCTCCTGATTATCGGAATGTAAAGGTCGATGTTATTCAGTCAGGCATCATCTTGCCTATAAGACTGACGGAATTTGAGCCGCAGAATGGTGGAAAGGGAGATATAGTAACGCTCAAAGGTGAAAACTTCGGAGATATAGCGGCCAATCTGCGTGTTTCTTTCGGAACTACTGTTGCCGAAATCCTTTCAGCAAGTGATACGGAATTACAGGTGAAAGTGCCTAAAATAACGAATAGCGAGACTTGTAAGATAAGTGTGAAACTGGACAAAATGGAGGAAGCCTATACCGATGACTTTATGTACGAGAAACGTTGGTGGATAGAAAATCTGAAAGTGGATGTATTGCCTTCGGCAATTGCTGTTGACGACGCCGGAAAGAATATTCTCTTTTTACGCCGTTTTCCGGATGACCGGATTCCGGTCGAACTGGGACTTTATCGTTTGTCGGAAACAGGTGAAGTATCTTTCCTTGCCGGTTATGACCGTGTGGCGGGAGGATATGGCTTTACAAGTGTTGTTTATGATAATGTTTCCAAGAAGTTTTATACAATAGCTGAATGTGGTGGTACGGCAATCCAACTTATTGTAGTTGATCCGGCTAATAACTGGTCGACCGAGGTGAAAGCAGTCGAAGCAGGTATTGACGGCTATTGGGGTGTTGGATTGACTACTAGTAAGGGTAAATTATATACCCGGCAGGGATGGACAAATACTGTTATAGAAATAGACCCTTCGGCATGGACTGCAAAAACAATAGGATTGGTCGAACGGCATGGCAGCCAGGAGTTTTCGACGGCTCTTGCTGTTGCTACCGGTACGAATAATTTGTATGTGCAAATCAGGTCGACGTCCGAACTGGCATATATTGATGTCACGACAGGCGAAGTTACTTGGCTGAACACTTCTACCGAGACTGGTTATTGGGACGGTGCGTTTGGCGAAGCCCGTTTCTTGAGGGGGGAACAGATGTGTTCGGACGATGAAGGTAATATTTATATTGTTGACCAAGACAATCATGCTATTCGTATGGTGAATGACACAGGAGTTTCGACTGTCATTGGCGGCAATGGTTCCGGTGCTGTAAATGGCGTTGGCAAAGATGCAAAATTATGTGCTCCTTCGGGATTATGCATGGATGCTAACGGGGTTATGTATATTGGAGACACATGGAATGCCAGTATCAGAAAAGCGGTTTTTGAGTAGTACTTTTATATTGTAGAATATTGAAATATAAAATCTTATGAGAAATATATTAGTGGCATTTTTTATTGGCGTTATATTGTTGGGTTCTTGTAATCAGACAACAACTCCTGTCCGTGAAGTCTGGACAAAAGAACAAGCTAATGAATGGTATAAACAATGGGGATGGCTTCGTGGCTGTGATTTCATTCCGAGTACGGCTATCAACCAACTGGAAATGTGGCAGGCGGATACTTTCGATCCGGTGACAATAGAACGCGAACTTGGTTGGGCGGTAGGAATCGGAATGAATTGTATGCGTGTATATTTACACCACTTGCTTTGGGAAACGGATAAGGAAGGATTTAAGAAACGTATCAATGAATATCTCGCTATTGCCGATAAACATCATATTTCTACCATCTTTGTCTTTTTGGACGATTGCTGGAATCCTGTTTACCAGGCAGGCAGACAACCGGAGCCACAACCGGGAGTGCATAATTCGGGCTGGGTTCGTGATCCGGGTGATCTGTATTATAAAGGCGATACGGCAGCTATACTTCCGGTATTGGAAAGTTATGTGAAAGATATTCTGGTTACCTTTAGGGATGACAAGAGAATCGTGTTATGGGATTTATATAACGAACCCGGTGGTTCGGGCAATTACAGGTATGGTGAAAGGAGTTTGTCTTTATTGCAGAAAATATTTACGTGGGGACGGACGGTTAATCCGTCACAACCTCTGTCTGCCGGAGTATGGGATATGAATTTGACCAATCTCAATAAATACCAGTTGGAAAACTCGGACGTGATTACTTATCATACGTATGAATCTTTGGATATGCACAAGCAACTGATAGATTCATTGAAACAATACGGGCGTCCGATGATTTGTACGGAATACATGGCACGAACTCAGAATAGTACTTTTCAGGATATTATGCCTATGTTGAAGGAGGAAAATATAGGTGCAATAAACTGGGGGCTGGTGGCAGGAAAAACAAATACGAACTTTGCATGGGAAACTCCATTACCTGATGTTGTTGAACCGCCATTATGGTTTCATGATATTTTCCGTAGTGATGGGACACCTTATTCGGAGGATGAAGTGGATTGTATTCGTTCATTGACTAGATAATTTCCTAATGATGGCTGTAAGGAATATGTAAATAATGATATCAGGGATATGCCTGTTTGTTTGTGGGAGAGTATTCTCGCACAAACAAACAGCTATCCTTAACATGGAAACTACCATGTTTCCGGAATCTATCCTAAGCAACTCATATTTCATTTAAAACCGTACTGAAATCGAACCATTTTGGGTATAAAGATTATTCTTTCACCTCCCAAGTATCAGTCCTAAAGGATGCCACCGGAATGCCATAGCGGCTATAAAGTGTCCCTTGCTCGTAATTCCGGAAACAATAGCGGACAGCCACAGGAACAGGAACTTTCCCACAACTTACTTCAAGACGTCCTGTATATTTCTCAATCTGTGCAGTAGCAGGATAAAACACATGATCGCTCCCGGCCACCTCCACGCCGGAAATAGTAGCTCCCAATGGTGCAAGCCCTTCACTGCCACAATCAAAAGTCAAGTACGCTTTACCCTTGACCACCTCCATAGATTGATAGACAGGTGTGTCCGGAACAAAACCTTTCAACCCATAGCTCCCCGAAAGAGCTAGCAACGCCAACCTTTCGCCGACTTTACGTTTATGGGCCGGATGAATGCAATTACGATTACCGATATCCATTGTTACAACCATATTACTGTTTGGAATCTCTTTCAAGTTCAGCAATTGTGCCTCACGCAATAAAGCACTTCCTACCAGTTCCGCCCCCTCATATGCAAAAGGAGCAATCTGGACATAATAGAATGGCAATTCACCTTGCCCCCACGCTTCGCGCAACATTTTGACAAAAGCCGGCTGTAGCCTGCGATATAAATCCGGATCCTTACGATTGGATTCGCCCTGATACCAAAGAAAGCCCTTGATGGTATATTGTTCGACAGGAGCAATCATTGCATTGTAAAGCATACAAGGTTTGTACTTCGGTCGTTCAATGGACGTGGTGTCGTCAAGAAAACGAAGGTCGAACGCCTTAAACGGAGCTAATACTTCACGGCTCATCCAAGCCTGAATGGCGGTTCCGCCCCATGAAGAGACAATAATGCCAACCGGCATATCAAGTACTTTTTGGAGATAGTCTGCAAAAAAATAAGCAGTTGCACTCGCTTCAGATACCACTTCCGGAGTATTCTTCAACCATTGTGCCTGGCAATCTTTTTGTGGTTTCCGCGCTCCCGCCTGCCCGATTGTACAAATCCGTATCGGTCGTGAAGGTTTGGCGCGGACAATCATATCCACTGCATCAGCAATAGGCTGGTTGGCTTTTCCCATTAAAGGCATTTCCATATTCGACTGCCCGGCGCATAGCCACACCTCACCAATCAGGACATCACGAAGCAGCAACTCTTCACCGTCACTTAAACTGATCGAGTAAGGTCCTCCCGCAGCGGGTGTCTTCAAACTCGTACGCCACATTCCCGCTTCATCCGCCCGAATCGTATAAAGCTTCTGATCCCAGGAAGGACGGATAGAAACCGTTTTCTTAGGAGACGCCATCCCCCATATTTGTACATCGGTTTGTTGTTGCAAAACCATGTTGTCTGTGAAGAGCGAAGAAAGTACCACCTTGGCAGGTGCACTTACTACGCTACATATAGCCAAAAGAAAAATAAGAAATCTCATATTCCGTCAGTTTATTTAATGATATAACTCTTTTTCTCTACCCCTATTCCTTTCAGGGTCAGAGATTTCCATGTATCAGGAATTGCTCCTTTTCCGGTTACAATACCTTTATCCGTAATATCCAATCCACCGAATCCCATCAGTACGGACTGCAATACACCACCTGCCCCTGTCAGGAAATAAGGATTCGTACCACCGTCAAACTCGGCTATTACCCGGAATGGCGGATTCAGATTAGGAAGATAGGAATCTCTAAAGTAATGCCATGCGCGTTCACGGTCTCCCAAGCGGGTAAACAAAATAGAGTAAATGGACTTCGACATGGCAGGTGTCTTTTTTCTCGGAACAGTTTGTAGATAGTATTCCAAGTCCTTCCGTATCTGCTCTTTATCCGTAATAAGCTTTAACGGGAAAGCTAACAGGCAGACATCCGCCTGTTTGGTTATAGCTCCGTCATACGTATCATGTTCTGCCGTTACTCCATTGGCAAGTTTCCGGAAACGAAGTTTCTCCGCCACAGTCGTCCACATAGGGTCTGACTTTACATTCAACAGTTTGGCTGCTTTACAGGCAGCTTCCAAAGTGGATTTCGCGACACCGTTTGTATAAGCATTATTATTCACATTCTTTCCTCCTTGACGGTTTTGGTTCCATTCATCCGCTCCAATGACGTTCCTAATTTCATACTCTCCCGCTTCATTCGGTTCCGAACGGCTTACCCAGTATTCGGCAGCGGCACTAAGAATGGGAAATCCCTTTTGACGAAGCCATTCCACATCCTGCGTCACCGCATAATATTGCCAGGCTGCCATAGCTACATCTCCCGTAATATGATTCTCAAAAGGGCCGTAAATGTTGGTTACCGTATTATCCTCATTTCCTTTATCACTGCTTTCCCACGGGTACATGGCTCCTTTATAACCATGCATGAAAGCGTTATGCCTGGCTGCATCCAAACGCTGATAACGGTATTCTATCATTGATTCCGCCAATTCGGGATGCAGCAATAATAAAGCCGGAAAAATCCACGTGTCAGCATCCCAGAATACATGGCCGTTGTAACCGAAACCCGAAAGCCCCATCGGAGAACAGGACAATCCCGAACCTTCCCGCACAAAAGCATACGTGTGATAAAGCATACTGTGAATGTCTTGTTGTGACTGAAGATCGCCCTCAATCACAATATCGCTTTCCCAAAGCTGATCCCATGCAGCGATATGCTTACTCCATAATCGTTCCACACCTTCTACTGCTGCAAATGCAGTCAACCGTTCCACTTCATTCTTGACGTCGGCATGAGTAGCAGAGGAAAGTGTCGTTCCGATAATCGAAAAAGTGTAAGGCTGGCCAGCCTGCAAACGAACCGTAAACTCTTGTGTATGTACCCCGACTCCGCGTGCGCTCCGATGGCAGACTTCCGGACGGGGGAAAGAACCGTCGAAAACAAACGATGAACAAGCCCCGATTTCAAGTTCCCGGGTCGGAGATTTTGCGATCGACGTGCAGAAATCAATCGCTGTCTTTCCGTTGAAAATCCGGTTGAAAGACTCCTGCGGATTACGCAACGACTCATGCACCGTCAGTATATTCGCCACAGCTACTTCTATGTCTTCTTTCGGAATAATCCGCACACGCAGCAAACACGAATAAGGCAAATGACGTAATGGCGTATATTGATACTCAACACGGGCAAGTGATTGATAATCAAATTCTCCACAAAACACTCCCTGACGCATATCCAAAGTCTGTTTATAACCGGATATCCGGGAAACTGTCACCGTAGAGCCGTTTATCTGCAATTCCGTATCGAGCATATTGATGCCATGCAAGAAATTATTCACTCTTCCCTTTCCATAGATGTCATAAAGTCCTCCTAACACGACACGGGAAATCTTCAAAGGATCGGGAGAAGAGACTAATCCTAGCATACCATTAGCTACTGTTATTCCGTAATATGACGAGGGTTCAATCTGTTCGGCAGTTATTTTCCAGGCATCTTGCGCAGACACATCGGTGACAGGCAATAACCCGCTCAACAGCAGTAATATTAAAAAGTTCCTTTTTCTCATTTTGTATACATTTTATACATCTTTTGTAAATGCACAGTCAGTCTTTTCTCATCGGAGCAAGGCAATACCTGCTCCGATGAAAAAAGAAACATGCTAACTAAAAGTTTGTATGAATAAAAAAACTAATACATATATCCGCTCTTACCCGGATTGCCGCCCATCTGCGACCAGGCATTGGCAGCATAACCTGTCGCTGCTCCTTCAACAGCAAACAGAGTCGGTTTTCCTTCCAGCATACCAGTCACATAGATTGTGCCGTCAGCAGATATGGTGGGCGACGATTTCAGTTCGGTTCCGAGCTGGAGTGAAGCGATAGCTTTTCCTGTAGCCGGTTCGAGTTTCACCAAGGAACCTTTTTCTGCATCATTATAGTAGATATACCCTTCATTATCTATAGCAGGAACGCCATAAGCAGTACCCGCTACTTCCGTTGCCCACAAAACGGAACCTGTAGAAGATATGGCAGTAATATATTTGTCGGTAGCTACATACACAACCCCATTTCCATCAACCACCAAGCCATAACCGGTTTGTTTATTTTCCCCTTTCACGGCAGTATACCATTCTGGAGTCGAAACTTGCCCCTTAGTAGTCTTCTTGGTATCATAGCAATAGACTAATGCTTTTGTCTCATTGGTAGATATGCGGGCTCCTAAATTAAGGCAAAGGATATATGCTTTTCCATCTGCACCAGTAGCGATCTGGCTGCCATTAGGCTGGTCATTCGGAGCATAATTCTGCTCATTGGTCGATTTGCTCCAACTATTGCCTTCCGGGAAGAATATGTGTGTACCATACGATCGTCCACTACTCTGACCCGTGTTGACAAGTATCCTGCCATCTTTCAATCCTACACAACCACCATAACTTCCGGAAGACGTTTTTTCCGAATATTTAAGTACCCCGGATACTTTATCATAAATACGGAAATGTTTTCCATCTGTACTTGGTGCCGAATTCGTAAGGATCATCACATATTGGTCCGTGACAACCGGAGCACCGAAAGGACGCATACTCGATTTTGCACCAATCGCTGTAAACCACATCTGCGTACCACCGTCTGCACCGCCTTTTATTGCATAGAGACTGGCAGACTTGGATGCATCCGCTCCCGCCTTAGTAGTATTGTCTCCGACAGCCACATACACCGTTCCGTCGGAATCCACCGTAGGAGTCGGGTGTTGATAGTCAGAACCTCGATTCGGTTCATTGTTCTGCCCACAGTCGAACCCCCAAGTCCGTTCACCGAGTTTCGTGAAGCAAACCAGGTTATAATTGCTGGAAGAAACATATACATACTGACCATCTGCGCTTGTTGCTGGAGAAGTGCCGTACACCACTCCCTGTTCATCATAAGAATGAGACCATAACACGCCAAGACTACCGGCCCCTTTGGCAATATCCATTGTGACAGTCTTCGTATCTTTCCTTTTTTTATTATCTGTCACAGTCAGCGATACGTTTATTTTTCCATGCGAACCGAAAGTAATTTTCGGATTCTCCTCTGTAGAAAGGATAGCGCCGAACGTCCATTCTCTTTTGACAATCTCACACCCTTCCGCCGCTTTCGATTGATCCGTAAAAGTAACTTCTTCTCCCGCCACAATTCGTTCGGGCAACCAGCTGAAGTCTGCCGTAGGGCGGACACCGTCATCTATTATTTTAATTGTCTTTTCAAAGATTGATTTCATTGCGCCGTGGTCTGAAGTGACAGTCAGACGAAAAAGGTAGTCTCCGCCTTCCTCCACGCTGAATGGTTCGGGAGCAGTCAGTTCGTAAGAGACTTTACCCATAAATTCCCATTTGCAGACTGCAATCTGGGCATTCTCCGCCGTCGACGTGTTTGTCAGGGTAATCAAGTCACCAATCTCATAGGATTCTTTATCTGTAGTGAATCCCGCCTGTACCCACGTCTCTTCATCAGGTGTACACCCAATCAACAGACCGATAGCAGCTACCAATAAATATATGATTCTTTTCATTGCGTTTCTGTAATTTTAGATGATCGTTTCATTACTTCACGTATTCCAATTTACCGATGATAGGATAATGATCAGAGATATAAGTTATATTCTGATAAACTTTATCTATTGTTTCGAACTTCAAAGCCTTAAAGCCTGTACAAAAGATATGATCTACAATATAAGGATTGGCGGTGCCGAAGCCTGTATAAGAGTATTTCGAGTCGGTGATGGGAGCCGATAAACGGACATTTGTCATGAATGTTTTAACCCCGTTAAAGATATCACTGTCAATCTGCTTGTTAAAGTCGGCAGTCAGCAACATCGGCAATCCTTCCGGATTGAGCTCGGACATTTTATTCACAATCACTTCCATCGACTTGCCCGGAGCAATGGTAGAGCCTACATCGATGTGAGTATTGACGAAGAAGAATTTCTTACCGGAAGCAATGTGCTTGAAAATAGCCCATGTCGCTATACGGGGAACGGTACTGTCCCAACCTTGAGAACCCGGTACATCCGGAGTTTCAGAAAGCCAGAAACAATCCCACTTGATTAGTTCAACAGCCTTTTTCCGATAAAAGATAGGAACAAACTCATCATTGTTGGCGTTGTTGGCACGGCGTCCCTTACCGACATATCCATAATCTTTCCAGTTCTCTTCCAGCCACTTCAGTTGTGGTGGCCGCGCTTCTTGCATACCGATCACTGTCGGTTTATGTTCTCCGATCATCGGTATAAAAGCTGCCGTACGGGCTTCCCATGACTTTTCTCCCGTATCTTTGGTATTATAATACCGGATATTGAACGACATGACTTTAATTTGGTTATCATTCAGTGACGGGTCTTCCTCTTTTACTGTTTCAGGGTCCTTATAAAATTCTGAATAATCAGGAGTAGTATTACTGCATCCGCCTAACGCTACAACATAGATAGCAATAACAGGCAATATCTGGTTAAATTTCATCATACTAAATCTTTAATATTTTAATTCCAATTGGGGTTCTGTGATAGTTTATATCCGGCACTCTCATAGTCGCGGATCACTTGTGCAGGAACAGGATAAAGATATTGGCGGTCGTCATCGTACCAGATGCGGTTTCCCGTACCGGGGTTATATCTCAAATCGTATCCGCCTGCGGCATTTGCTGTGGCATAAAGTCCTGTTTCATTCTTTACGTTCACCGTTTTGCAGTCTTTATTGGATGATTGCGTACCGTTATCGGTAAAGTAGCAATCAGGAGTTCCGTCACCATTCAGGTCAATATCCACATTCAATGCGCTGATGTGCATGCCAGTCCACGGTAGTTCCTCTATCAGTTCACCACATTTCCAACGACGCAAATCATTGAATCTCGTTCCTTCAGCCACCAACTCAATGGCACGTTCCCGACGGATTTCCAGTAAAACCGGATTAGTGATATTCGGATAAAAGACCTGCTGCAAATACGAATCAACAGTTGTAGGGAGTTTTTCCGTTCCGCCCGTGATTCCGGCACGTCGGCGCAAAGCGCCGATGGTAGTGTTCCAGTCAGCATCAGTAAGCCCACCCAGTTCGGCTTGTGCTTCGGCATAGTTGAGCAGCACTTCAGCGTAACGCAACAGGGGGATACTGTTGTTGTTCTTTTCATTGTTATCGTATTTCGTGTCATCAAGAGAATACTTAATCACATGATAACCGGTCAGGCAAACTGTCATATCGGCTACTACGGCTTTTCCGTCACGTTTGAAATCCAGTCCGCGGATGGTCTGTGCCAAACGCAGGTCACGGCTTTTCATCTCTTCCACAAAGTTTTTGGTTTCATAGCCTGTTTCGGTAGTGAACGGGGTACCGTCCAATTTCAGGTAAGTATTGACAAAAGGACGAACCAGACTCCAGCCTTTACCGTACGACAGCGAGTTGTACCAGTAATTTTGAGTCCCGTAGATACCTGATGCGCTATTGGCACATACCGCCAGAATTACTTCGGAGGTAATGGGAGCTTCCAGGTAGAACAAATCACGGTAGGCCCCTTTGGTACCTGTTGCCGTATTCAGCGAAAGTCCGCTGTTGTCCATCACCAGTTTGGCTGCACTGGCAGCATGGCGGTAAAGTTCTTCCGGAGTGATTTCCAGGCCTGTCAGTTTGTGATAACGACGATAGGCGGCTTCGAACAGGCACACACGTGATTTGAGTGCGGCTGCAGCCCATTTGGTGAGTGTGGAACTATTGACAGAAGAAGTTGCCTGAATATGTTCGTAAGCAAAATCGAGATCTTCGATCATATTCTTGATGATGACGTCCCGGCTGTCACGCTCTTTATACATGACATCGTATTGGTAAGACTGGATTTCACTGTCAAACCAGGGAACTTCACCATATTGAGTCAACTTGTCATAATAAAACCAGGCGCGGAACCAACGGGCGATCCCCAAGTAATTATCGCGAGTAGCTGCATCCACCGTACACTCCTTTGAGTGACAGCCATCAATAAAATAGTTGATGTTCCGCAAGGTTCCCCATGACCAGCTGGTAGCTGTTTCCGAATTGTACGCATTTTGCTGAATAAACACATTCGTCTGCCGGACAGCGGCAATATCGCACATCTCATCCTGCTGATAGCCTGTAGAAAGTGTAGGCAATGCCCGATAGAAGGAATAGGCATAAAGGCGCAATCCGGACTCGCTGCCGAAAACCATAGATTTGTCAGCCTCTACCTGCATCGTCTCCGTCAAATCGCAACTACCTAACAGCACCGTTGCACACAGAAGCAGGATATTACGTATAGTACTTAATCTTTTCATATCTTCTTTGTTTCTATTTAGTAAGTAATAGAGATTCCTAAACTTAGATTCCGCATCGTCGGATAGTTGAAACCGTCTCCTTTGTTACCGGAAGTCAGGTCATTATCCGAACCTTTCGTTATCACTGTCACATCGTAATCTTTCGTGTGACGATAGAGTGGAGACCACGACCATAAGTTCTCGCCCGAGAAATAGACGGATACTTTAGAGAAACCGGCTTTTGCTATCCATTTCTTTGGCAGATTGTAACCAAACTGCAAGTTCTTGAGCCGGAAGTAAGATACATCCTGCAAGTAGCGTGTATTGGCCGTACCTTTATATAAGGGATTGTAATAACCTGAATAACGCGGCAGATAGGCATCGGGGCGGTCTTTGGTCCAGTAGTTGTTCAAGTGCCACACCGGGACTTGGTTGTAAGGACGGTTATACTGTCCCCAGAAAGAACTCTCACCACTAGGATACCAGTCTTGTTTTCCCACACCGTCGAACATGGCTGACAGAAAGAAGTTATTCCAGTCGGCACTAAATGAGAAGGTATAGATGTAGCGCGGTTCGGAGTTTCCTATGATTTTCCGGTCGCCCGGTGAGTCTACCGTGTTGGCTCCGTTATCAATAGTACCTGTATTGTTCAAGTCCTCGAAACGCATATCACCGGGATAAGTGATGTAATTGACAGACGTCTGCATCAGGTTGTTTTTGTAACCCTTCCCGTCAAAAGCCGCATCGATTTCGTCCTGCGACTGGAACAGTCCGTTGCAAACAAATCCCCAAATTTCACCGATACGCTGACCTACATAATAATCATCCAAGTCACGTTTCGGATTATTATATTTGTCTATCACCGAATGATAATCAGCAAGGGTTGCTTTGAGGCCGAAGCTGAACGGTTTGCCTGCCAAACGGAACGAGTCGTTATATCCTAGAGAAATTTCGTAACCATAGGTGCTCATGTCGGCATAGTTCCCTTTGGGCGATGATGCACCGAATGTATCGGGGAGCGTCGGTCCCACCGTATACATATTAACAGTTTTACGTACGTAATAATCTGCAGACAACGTAATCTTGTTGTTCCAGAATCCTAAATCGATACCGCCGTCAATGGTTCGTGAGGTTTCCCAACCGATATTGTCAGGAATTTGAGCGGGATTGAGCGTGTAGCGTAATTGTGCCTTACCGTCGAGATAACGGCCTTCGCTCGATGAGCCGGTAGTAGAATAAGTTTTCAATGTGAACTTCTCCAGATAAGAATATGGCTTCACATTACTATTACCCAGCGCACCATAAGAGACACGTAACTTTCCATTGGAGATAATAGCCGGATTTACCTTCCAGAACTTCTCTTCCGAGAAACGCCATGCTGCCGAAGCTGAAGGGAAAAATCCCCATTGCGAATTGTTGGGGAACTTCGAAGAACCGTCATAACGCCCGTTCACCTCAAATAGATAACGGTTATCATAGGAGTAATTCAACCGGAAGAATGCCCCAGCATACCGCCAACGGTTACCGTCACTCTTAATGGACATATTATCTCCCATAGCAAAGTTGATATTTTCCACATCAGGCATCAACAAGCCATTCCGCTCTGAAGAGATTGCCTTGTAGTCCTGCTGTTCGTAGTTATATCCCGCCAAAGCTTTCAGATAATGTTTTCCGGCAAATGTATTTTCATATTCGGCATATACATTGGTAGATATATAGGTGGTCTGTTGCACTTTCTCCAACATCTTATCATCCGTTTCCGGTACTCCGAGATATTTAATCACCCCTTCATAATCGCTATATGGAACGGCGGTCGTTTTCTTGTCTTCTATAAAATCTTTCGTACGGAAAGAGAAGTCTCCGGTGAAACGTAATTTGTTGTCCAGCATGGTTATATTTAGGGTAGTCGTATTTTTCAGCGTCTTCGTTGTACGTTTTATCCAGTTGTTACCCGTTACCAGTCCACCGACAGAACGTGCACCGGAGTGTGTCAAGGTGCCATCCGGATTGAAGATTGGTTCGGACGGATGCCCTTCCATATTGATGGCTTTCCAAACCAGACCTTCATTCTGTTCTACATAACCCAATGGTTGCGTATATTTATCATGAGTATAGTCTATGTTATTAGAAATTTTCAGCCAGTCGAACACCTGTGCACTGATTTTGGTACGCATATTCATAGTGCGGTAGGTATCCGAGTTATAATTGAACAGACCGTCGTAATCATATAAACGCGCAGAAGTGTAGTAACTGATTTTACCGTTCGAACCGCTAATGGATACATTATGCGACTGTGCAAACGTATGATCTTTGTAAAGCGCATCATAGTAATCCTCATTCCCGTAGTAAGTGTACTTTCCATCAGCTCCAACAGCTGCCTGCAATGTGTTTCCTGCCAACTTTCGCTGCCGGAAAGTCTCCAACCATTCTTTTGAGAAAGGTTGTGATTTATTGATGCTGGTAGGCTCTATCCCGCGGTAATTGTATTCCGCCTCGCGAAACAGATAAGCTCAGACATAACCATCATCAACAACGTCCGGCACAGAATACGGAGTCTCATAGGAGAAGTTCCCTGTATAATTGACCGTAAATTTATCTTTTTGTTTTGACGGATCTTTTGTTGTAATCAGGACAACCCCATACGGAGCACGTGAACCGTAGATGGCTGCCGAAGCCGCATCTTTCAATACGGACACGCTTTCTATATCGTTCGGATTCAGCATGGCAGGATCGCCTTCTACACCGTCTATCAATACCAACGCACTACCGCCTGCTCCGATAGACGTTACACCACGGATATTATACGAAGCCGATTGATTGGGCTTACCATCAACTAACGAAATATTCAGATTAGGGACAGCCCCTTGCAACATCTGCGTGACATTGGCTACCGGACGATTTTCAAATACGTCTGATGATACATTTTCTACCGCACCTGTCAAGTTTATCTTTTTTTGAGTACTGAACCCGACCACTACCACTTCGTCCAACGTCTGTGTATCATCTTTCAACATAACAGTGAGATAGTTTTTATTCTTCACGCTCACTTCTTGTGTCAGAAACCCCAGGTAGGATATTTGCACTATACTCCCTTCACTGACAGTCAACTGAAACTTACCGTCCATACCGGAGATTGTACCCGCCGTGCCATTTTTCTCTTTTATATTGGCTCCGATGACCGGTTCGCCCGACATGTCCTTCACTATTCCGCTAATAGTGTATTTCTTGGAGGATTGTTGTACAGACTGACTGTCTTTCTTCTTGATGATAATATCTTTTCCTTGGATAGTGTAGCTAACATCTTGTCCTGCCAAGACCTGTTCTACCACCTTTTCAATAGGTAAATCTTTGGCTAGCACTGTCACAATCTTTTTGGTATTCAGATCGCTTGCCGCAAATGCAAATGAATATCCGTTTTGCTTCTGTATTGTTTCAATAGCCTGCTTTACTGTTACGTTCTTCAACTGTAAGTTGATAAGCTGCGCAAATGAGCTTAGATAAGAGCATAGCAAGAGCAGGACCATGAAAAAGACTTTCTTCTTATTTTTCATAAGTCAATGGATAAATAATTGATAAATAGGATGAGAAGTTTAGGATTTTATTTATATTTGCCTAAGCTTTCATCAATTAAAGTCACTGTGGCTTTTTAAGATAGAAAGGCAAGAGGTCAGGGGATGGAAAAGGAACCTGACCTTTTTATGTTTCTATCAAGAGAGGTAAATCATGTTTTTTCTAAATGGCTTTTCATATTTCTTTAAGTTTTAAAGGTTTAACATCAGTTCATTAGGGAAGTGTGATCACAATATTTTTTCCATTCATGGTATAAGTCATTTTGTCTGTAGATGACAATACATCCATAATCTCTTGAATGCTTTGTTCTCTTTTACGGAAGTTTCCATAGAAACGAATCGTATTTAACGTGTCGTCTGCAACAGTTATTTTCACATCATAGCTTCTTTCCAGTTCTTTAATGATATCTGAAAGCAGCACTTCATCAAAGTAGAGACGGTCGTTTGTCCATTCGGCACTGTAAGCGGCTTTAGTACTTGAAATCAATAATTTGCCGGTTTTCTTGTCTAATAGGGCTTGCTGATCCGGGTGAAGTATCGTTTCCTTTTGTTGGGCGCTGAGAGCCACTTTACCTTCGAGCAGACAAACTTTCGCTTCCAGATCGTCCTGATAATTTCTGAAATTGAATTTGGTTCCTAATACCTTTACGTCCAGTTCATCAGTATGTACTTTAAAAGGAATATGTTTATTCTTGGTTACTTCGAAATAAGCTTCTCCGGTAAGATTCAGTGCCCGTTCATTGATTCCGAAATCCTGGGCATAACTCATCTTCGAACCCGCATTCAGCCAGACCAGCGTTCCGTCCGGAAGATATAATTTGGTTTTTGAACCATACGGGGCTTCAATAGAGATCTGGGTCAACTGATTGCGGATAACACTCTTTCCAGCAATCGTTCCGCAAATAAAGACAACGATAATCATCGCGGCAGCATACATCCACGGGCGAAGTTGGAAAGCTTTACGTTGATTGATACCTTGTTGGGGAGTAACCCCGGTTTGTTTTAAGAATAGTTGATAGGCTTTGTCTTTGTTGAAGCTACTATCCTCCGTTTCGTCTGAAGCGGCTATCCATACTTCCTGCATATCGGAAAAATATTTTCTGTTTTCTTCCGAAGCATTCAGCCATTCCTGCAATGATTGCGTTTCTTCCGGTGTCAGGCTGTTTGTCAGATAACCGGTAATCCAATCGTTGGCTGTATCCGTATGTAGTGATTGTTCATTCATAAATAATGATTGCCTTTATATATACTACAGTTTTTTAGAATAAGAGGGTAGGATAAAAAGCGAGAAAAATGCATAAAAAAGTTCCAAGTTCTCTTTTTAGTACTACTAATGCGCTCTTTATGTGATATTTAACCGTATTGACGGAAATGCCGAGTTCCTGAGAAATTTCTTCGTAACTCATCTCCCGGAAGCGGCTCATTGTAAATACCTGCTTGCAGACAGGGGGAAGTTTTTGAATCGCTTCTTGAATTTTATCTTCCAATTCCTTCTTTAATAATGTACCCAGAGGTTGTTGATTGTCCGGAATGATATTTTGTAGTTGGATTCCTGCCCGTTCCATAGCAGAAAAGCGGATTTCCACTTCTTGTTGTTTGAGAGCCAGATAATTCAGGCATTTGTTGCGTACAGCTATAATTAAGTAATTACGTAGGGGAGGCACAAGTTCCAGATTCTCCCTAATCTCCCATAAGTGAAAAATAACATCACTGACTATACTTTCTGCTTGCGCCTTGTCCTTCAGCATATAATAACTAAGTTTGCAGAGGGCAACATAATGATAGTCATACAAGTACTTGTATGCATCATTGTCTCCTGCTTTCAGCTTTTTTATTATGATTTTTTCATCAACTGGATTCATGGTGTGCTTTTTCATCCCTGCAATATTCGGATAATATATTGAAAGATGCAAATTAATTGGCGGAAAAATACTCTCTCTCCATTTTCACTTTTGATATATTATTTCACAAACTAAAAACAGGATGCACGGGAATAAATATCGTTTTACGATTGAAATATAAATACATTAACCACTTGCTGTTTAAATAATTTTTTCATATTTTTGCAGGGAATTATTGAATATTTGTGAAAGACATGAGTAGTTTTGTAATAGTGAGAAGATGTTTGTTGTTTATATTTCTTCTCATGAGTAGTACTGTAAGCAAAGGACAAATTTATAAGTACATAGGACTGGAAGACGGTCTGAATAATCAGAAAATATACCATATTCAAAAAGACCGGCAAGGGTATATGTGGTTTCTGACCCAGGAGGGAATAGATCGTTACGACGGCAAACATATCAAGCATTACAACTTTTCGGACGATAACATGACGTTGGATTCACGGATTGCCTTGAACTGGCTCTATATGGACAACAAGAATGTGTTATGGGTAATCGGTCAGAAAGGTCGTATTTTCAGATATGATTCGCAGCATGATAACTTCGAACTGGTTTATGTACATCCGGAGCTGATCAGAAATAAGTCGCAGGCATTTCTGAATTACGGTTATTTGGACAAGAATGACCGTATTTGGCTATGCTGTAAAGATAGCGTAACCTGGTATAATATCCGTACCGGAACAACATCACATATGCCGGTTCCGGTTGAAGGGGAAATTGCTGCCATCGAACAGGCGGATGATAACCATTTCTTTATCGGTACGGGTAGTGGACTGTTTCGCATCGGGATAGAGGAAGGGGAATTAAAACAGATTCCTGATGAAACGGCGGAAAGTGTCGATACACCAGTACATGAACTCTATTACCATGCCGTTTCAAACCAACTCTTTGTGGGAACTTATAAGGAGGGAATACTTATATATGATATGGGCGGTACAGGAGAAATCATCCCCTGTCAGTCACCCAATAATGTGGAAGTCAATCAGATTGTAGCTTTGAACGCTCACGAACTTCTGGTAGCTACAGGCGGAAAAGGTGTATATAAGCTGGATGTGAATACCTACATGAGTGAACCCTATATAACCGCTGATTATAGTAGTTATAACGGGATGAACGGAAACAATATCAATGATATCTATGTGGATGAAGAAGACCGTATCTGGCTTGCCAATTATCCTACCGGCATTACTATCCGTAACAACCGTTATGGGAGTTACGACTTGATAAAGCATTCCATTGGGAACAACCGTTCACTGGTGAATGATCAGGTTCATGACGTAATGGAGGATAGTGACGGTGACCTTTGGTTTGCAACCAGCAATGGCATCAGTCTTTATCAGACCGCTACAAAAGAATGGCGTTCTTTCTTCAGTTCCTTTGACTCGGTGCCGGATGATGAAAATCACATCTTTTTATCACTATGTGAAGTCTCTCCGGGAGTGATATGGGCCGGTGGTTTTACGTCGGGCATTTACAAGATAGAGAAGAGGAAAGAGTTTAAGGTAAGTTATATTTCTCCGGCTGCTATGGCAGGAGTACGGCCCGATCAATATATATTTGACATTAAAAAAGATTCGAAGGGCGATATATGGTCAGGTGGGTATTATCATTTGAAACGTATCAATCTTGAGACTAAAAGTGTACGTCTATATCCGGGGGTAAGTTCTATTACTACTATCCAGGAGATAGATTCCCGGCAGATGTGGATTGGCACACGGATGGGACTCTATCTGCTTGACAAACAGACCGGAGCTTACCGGTACATTGACCTGCCCGTTGAATCTCTCTATATATGCGCGTTATATCAAAGAGAAGACGGTCTTTTGTATATTGGTACCCGTGGCGCCGGACTTATTGTTTATGACGTCCATAAGAAGAAATTTATTCATCAGTACCGGAGTGACAACTGCGCGTTACTCTCCGACAATATTTATACCATTCTTCCGCGTCAGGACAAGAGTTTTCTCATGGGTACAGAGAACGGCATTACCATTTATTCACCTGCGGAACACTCTTTCCGCAACTGGACACGGGAACAAGGATTGATGAGTGTCAATTTCAATGCCGGTTCCGCTACGACTTGTAGCAAAAGTACGCTCGTTTTCGGTGGCAATGACGGTGCTGTCAGGTTTCCGACAGATATACAGATACCGGAACCGCATTACTCGCGTCTGTTACTGCGCGATTTTATGATAGCCTATCATCCCGTTTATCCGGGGGATAAAGGCTCACCTCTGGAGAAGGATATTGACGAAACAGACCGGCTTGAACTGGCCTACGGGCAAAACACGTTTTCTCTTGATGTAGCTTCCATCAATTATGATTATCCTTCCAACATTCTCTTTTCATGGAAGATAGACGGTTATCATAAAGAGTGGAGCCGTCCGAGCCAGGACAACCGGATTCTTGTCAGAAACCTGCCCCCCGGCAACTATACGTTGCAAATTCGTGCCATATCCAATGAAGAGAAGTATAAGACCTATGAGACAAGAAACATTCAGATTGTCATAACATCCCCGGCGTGGGCCAGTGTGTGGGCGATGGTGGGATATGCCCTCCTGTTGGTACTGGTTATGGTTGCCATATTCCGTCTCATCATGCTGCACAAACAGAAGAAGGTGTCGGACGAGAAAACGCGGTTCTTCATTAATACGGCCCATGACATACGGACGCCGCTTACATTGATAAAGGCCCCGTTGGAGGAAGTCGTAGAAAATCGCATGGTGGCTGAGCAGGCGTTGCCGCATATGAATATGGCTCTCAAGAATGTGAACACATTACTTCAACTGACAACCAATCTGATAAATTTCGAGCGGATAGATGTCTATTCTTCCACACTCTATGTTGCCGAATATGAACTGAATACCTATATGAATGATGTTTGCTCCACTTTCCGCAAATATGCCGAAATGAAACATGTCAGGTTTGTTTACGAAAGCAATTTTGACTATCTGAATGTATGGTTTGATAGTGACAAGATGGGGTCTATCCTGAAGAATATCCTGTCAAATGCACTGAAATATACACCTGAGGACGGTAGCGTATGTATTTCTGCCTGCGAGGAAGGAAATACATGGAGTATTGAGGTGAAAGATACAGGAATCGGTATTCCTTCATGTGAACAGAAAAAATTGTTCAGGAATTGTTTTCGGGGTAGTAATGTCGTCAATCTGAAAGTGACAGGTAGCGGAATCGGACTGATGCTGGTATACAAACTGGTCAAGTTGCATAAAGGCAAGATCCAGATTCAGAGTACCGAACACCAAGGCACATGTGTACGGGTTACTTTCCCGAAAGGAAATACTCATCTCCATAAAGCAAAATTTATCTCTCCCAAGCCGTTGGAACAACGTCCGGAGACTATCATACCGGGCAGTACTTCCGAATTGCCGGCCATGGATACATCCCGCATCAACAGTTCCTTGCATCGCATCCTGATAGTGGAGGATAATGATGACTTGCGCAATTATCTGGTGGATATGCTTCATACAAGTTATAATATCCAGTCCTGCCCGAATGGAAAGGATGCCCTTGTCATTATACGGGAATTTGATCCGGATCTTGTCATATCCGATATAATGATGCCTGAGATGGGTGGAGATGAACTCTGCACAACTATAAAGGGGGATATTGAGATGTCTCATATCCCGGTCGTCTTGCTGACTGCACTAGGAGATGAGAAGCATATGCTCGAAGGACTGGAAATCGGAGCGGATGCCTACATTACCAAACCTTTCAGTGTAGGGATACTCAAGGCAACGATTAAGAACATACTTACGAATCGTACTTTGCTCCGTCAGGTGTATAATAGCATTCAAGATGAAGAACAGGATTTCCCGGTCAATTGCACTAATACTCTGGACTGGAAATTTATAGCTTCTGTCAAGGAATGTATAGAGAAAAATATGGGAGATCCGAACTTTAATGTGGAGATGCTCAGTAGCCGGCATCATATGAGTCGTACGAGCTTTTTCAACAAACTCAAGGCGTTGACCGGTTATGCTCCGGCCGATTATATCCGGATGATACGTTTGCAACATGCTGCACAGTTGTTGAAGCAAGATGAATATACAATAGCGGAGATTTCGGATATGGTCGGATTCTCGGATGCAAAATACTTCCGTGAGGTATTTAAAAAGTATTATGGCGTAAGTCCGAGCAAGTATGCGGAATCGGATAAGACACATCCGCAGCCTTCGGAACAAGACTGATAAACAACAAGCCCTGTAAGAATGACTGGTTCTCACAGGGCTTGTTTTTATGTCTTAATTTGGTAGAAAGGAGATTCTTTATAATAAATTGTTAGAGCCGAGTATAATCAACATGGTATATCCCAGTATCAGTCCGATGATTCCCATAATGATACCGACTTTCTCCATATCCTTTTGCTGAATCATGCCCGTGGCATGTGCCAGCGCGTTGGGAGGTGTACTGATAGGTAATATCATTGCCAGTGATGAACCGATTGCCACTCCAATCAACAACGTTTCTACCCCACCGAGTGAAGATAGGTTTTCACGCATACTGGTTCCCGCGATGGCAAGAATAGGAACAAGCAATGCGGCGGTAGCCGTATGTGAGATGAAGTTTGCCATAGCATAGCAAATCAGTCCGGAGCCGACAATCATCAGTACAGGAGGCCATGTGTTGAACGGAATAGCTTCAATCATATGTTTGGCAAGTCCTGTTTCCTGTAAGGCGACACCCAAAGCAAAGCCGCCTGCTACCATCCATAGCACACTCCAACTGATTTCTTCCAGATCGCGTTTGGTGATGACTCCCGTTACACAGAACACTGCTACAGGAATCATTGCCACTACATTGGAATTTACTCCCGTCACCTTGTCGAACATCCATAGTACGACCGTAATGGCAAAAGTGATATACACTACTATAGAACGCCAGTCTTTCTTTGCTTCGCCTTCGATTTTCAGTTCGATGGTTTTCTGTTTGAAAGGGAACAGACGTAAGAGGATAAACCATGCGATAAACAATACGATAATGGTGTAAGGCATCATGAAACTCATCCATTCTCCGAAGCCGATGTTCAGGTTCAAACCTTCCGGATCATTCAGGTATTTTAGAGCAATGGCGTTGGGAGGTGTACCGATGGGAGTTCCCATACCGCCTACGTTGGCGGCTACGGGAATAGCCATAGCAAGACCGATTTTTCCTTTACCGTCTGCCGGCAGAGCTTTCAGGACAGGGGTGAGGAAGGTGAGCATCATAGCCGCCGTGGCTGTGTTACTGAGGAACATTGAAAATGCGGCCGTAACAAGAATGAACCCTAATAATACATAACGTGACTGTGTTCCGAACGGGCGTAACATGACGCGTGCCAACAATACGTCCAGTCCGCTTTTAGTTGCTGCGATGGCAAGTATAAAACCACCTATGAACAACATTATGATAGGGTCGGCAAAACAGTGCATGATGGATTTGTATTTGACTGTCTGGCCCAGGTCTGCTGTCGGAATCCCTTGTGTGAAAAGCCACAGGCTGCTGTCCGATACGGTAAGCAGTAGTAAGACAACAATCAGCACGGAAGTAGTCCATGCGGGGATAGCTTCGAATACCCACATCAGAGTGGCGAAAATAAAAATGGAAATCAGTCTCTGTTCGATAACGGTCAGTCCGTCTATTCCGAATGTTTCAATAGGGAGAAGCCATAAAATAAGAGAAGTTACAATAGCTACGGTTAACTTTATGCATCGGGCTGCTGTCTGACTTTTTGCCAACCGTTTGGCTTTCTTTAAATCCTGATAAGCTTCCACCAGATGAAAGCCGTGAAAAATTTTGTACATGATATTAGTTTAAGATAAAATTAAAAAAACGGTGCAAAAATAGCTTTTTATTCTATATGTCATAATTGGGTGAAGAAATTTTTTTCGTAGGTCTGGCTTTTTAAAGCGTTTTTGGAGAGGTTTTATAGCAAGTTGCTAATTTATTATTTCTATTTTTGTACCGGATTGATAACAATTATGATTAAAACCATGAAAAAACTGACAGTTTTGCTAATGTGTGTGTTGTGTGCATTTATTGCACAAGCCCAAAAAACATTTACGCTGAGTTCTCCGGACGGGAAACTACAAACTACTATTACAACGGGTGATAAACTGACTTATGACATCACCTGCAACGGACGGCAAATACTTGCCGCTTCTCCTATTTCAATGACATTGGATAATGGCGAAGTTTGGGGTGAAAAGGCGAAATTATCCGGCACTTCCCGGAAGAGTGTCGACCGGATGATACCTTCTCCTTTCTATCGTGCCAATGAATTGAGAGATTATTATAATGAACTGACATTGCGGTTCAAGAAAGACTGGAACGTAGAATTCCGTGCCTACGACGACGGCATTGTTTATCGTTTCATCAACCGCTCAAAGAAACCTTTCAAAGTGGTTGATGAAGAGGTGGACTATCGTTTCCCGAATGACATGACGGCTACCGTTCCTTACGTCAGGACTGGAAAAGACGGTGACTTTAACTCCCAATTCTATAATTCTTTTGAGAACACATATACCACGGATAAACTGTCGAAACTGAATAAACAACGCCTGATGTTTCTGCCATTGGTGGTAGATGCCGGAGAAGGTGTGAAACTGTGTATCACAGAATCCGATTTGGAAAATTATCCGGGACTTTACCTGTCTGTTGCCGAAGGAGAGAACAGCCTGAAAGGGATATTCGCCCCTTACCCGAAACGGGCAGAACAGGGTGGACATAATAAACTCCAGATGCTCGTGAAAGAACGCGAAGCTTATATTGCCAAAGTCGATACTCCCCGGAGCTTTCCTTGGCGTATGGCTATCGTCACCACTGCGGACAAAGACCTTGCGGCAAGCAATCTCAGTTATCTTCTGGCAGCTCCTTCACGCCTGTCGGACATTTCGTGGATTAACCCCGGTAAGGTAGCTTGGGACTGGTGGAATGACTGGAACTTGGATGGCGTTGATTTCGTCACAGGCGTAAATAACGCGACTTATAAAGCCTATATTGATTTTGCAGCGTCAAAAGGAATTGAATATGTGATACTTGACGAAGGCTGGGCGGTAAATCTGAAAGCAGATTTGATGCAGGTTGTGAAAGAGATTGACTTGAAAGAACTCGTAGACTATGCCGCTTCCAAGAATGTAGGTATCATTCTTTGGGCAGGTTACTATGCTTTCGAACGTGATATGGAGAACGTCTGCCGTCATTATGCCGCCATGGGAGTGAAAGGTTTCAAAGTTGATTTCATGGATCGTGACGACCAGGAAATGACTGCCTTCAATTATCGGGCTGCTGAGATGTGCGCAAAATATAAGTTGATTCTCGACCTGCACGGAACACACAAACCGGCAGGTCTGAATCGTACTTACCCTAATGTGTTGAATTTTGAGGGAGTGAACGGCCTGGAACAGATGAAATGGAGTCCGGCTTCGCTCGACCAGGTGAAATATGATGTGATGATTCCTTTCATCCGCCAGGTTTCCGGCCCGATGGATTATACTCAAGGGGCTATGCGCAATGCATCAAAAGGTAATTATTATCCTTGCAACTCAGAACCGATGAGCCAGGGCACGCGCTGTCGTCAATTAGCTTTGTACGTAGTCTTTGAATCACCTTTCAATATGTTGTGTGATAATCCGGGCAACTATATGCGCGAACCGGAATCGACGGATTTCATCGCCGGGATTCCTACCGTATGGGATGAGAGCATTGTTCTTGACGGTAAAATGGGAGAGTACATCGTGACTGCACGCCGGCAAGGAAATGTATGGTATGTAGGTGGAATAACCGACTGGATTGCACGTGATATAGAAGTTGACTGCTCTTTCTTGGGAGATGATAAAACATACAACGCTACATTGTTCAAGGATGGTGTAAATGCTCATCGTGTAGGTCGTGATTATAAACGTGAATCTCTTTCGATAAAGAAAAACAGTAAATTAAAAATTCATCTGGCGCCCGGCGGTGGTTTTGCTCTTCAGATAAAATGATGAAATAAATTCGATGCTGTATCAGTTTAGCGACTTTGATACAGCATCGTTTTTTTATCAAGATAGTGCGGCAATGCCTGTTCCTATCAGATTCGCATTATTCATACTTTTTATATCGACTTCGATGTCTTCCAGGCCGGATAACCTGAAAAGTTCCCGCAGTTTCTCTGCAACGATAACGTTATAATCCCGACCTTTTCTGTGCTCACTCCAAAAAAGACTGCCTTCGGCAACCAGGCAAATCTTCCGTATATCTTTATTATACGATTTCAACAGCATGATAAGTCCGGTAAGTGAAGCTGCCACCAACTGTGCCGACCTGCCATAAATCCATTGCGCCACCTGTACATATACATCCTTATAAATATCCGGGTAATTCATAATGGCGGTAAGTTTCTGTGCGTCAAATTTCCCTTCAAACTCTTCTAATGGGAAAGTTGCCTTTAGGATATCCCCCAAATACATACCGGATACTGCTTTTTCAAAACGTTGTTTTCCCGGAGTGCCGGAGATAACATCAACAGTGTTGTCTACTGCCGTAAGGAATGGCGGATGGAAATTTCCGGATTCCAGGTTGACCGGAACCAATCCTTGAATATTGTCTGCCGGATTTAGTTTTTTTATTCTGTCAGCAGGAATAAAAGTCGCCATATTAGTGCCTGTCCCTACAATCAGACCTATATAGGCATCGTAACCATTATCGGTAAGTCCCGCAAATAAACTCGCTACGGTGTCATTGAGTACTTTTATATCCGTAAATTTGATTTTATTTCTTTTATTCAGATAGTCGAGTAGGGGCTTTCCTATGAATTCTCCAATCATCTCTTTAATGTCAACTCCCTTTGTCCAACGCAGCAGTTTGGCATCTCCATTCAGAGTGGATTCAGCCGGATAAGAAAAGCAATAACCGATAGGCATTTCTTCCTCTCGTTTTATTCCGATTATCATATCCGCCAACTCTTTGAATAACTCTTCACGAGTATAACCGGGTGATTTCATAATCGACATATCTTTCTTCCAGCCATTGTTTGGATGGATAGCGGGTGTAGATTTTCTGAAATCAACGAGCGCCACCCGATAGTTTGTCCCACCTAAATCAAGCACTAACGACTTACCGCTAATACCATTTGCTTTGGGAGTGATAAAAGTAGGAATACATTGTATTTCAGCATTTTCAATACTCAGTCCTTCTTCTACTTTTTCTTTGAATGAACGTGCTATCTCTTTGAGTTGCTCATTATCTAACTTAAAAATATTCTTCTCCATGATATTGACTTTTAGTGTATATGTTATCTTTATGCATGAATAACAACTGAAGATTGATTTTGCTCAATAGCCCTACTAAAAACGAATGGTTCTTCGTCAAATTCCGTGCTTTTTTATTTTTAAATATGCCTTGTTTATATTT
>ENA-OPTB01000404-OPTB01000404.1-human-gut-metagenome-genome-assembly--contig:-NODE-404-length-42700-cov-12.855622_pt1 | contig 42700 bp, 43 predicted proteins | sample MGYA00241810_ERZ501911 | MGnify/ENA primary metagenome ERZ501911 (study PRJEB25962, sample SAMEA2042304) | human gut metagenome | biome: human gut; feature: human-associated habitat; material: faeces... | reverse complement strand
AGAACAAGAATGATGAACATGCCCGTGGTCACATCGGCACGGAACTCAACAACAAAGCGGAAACCATCATGCAGGTCGAAGTGGACAAAGAGGACAAGACTGTAAGCGTGGTCGAAGCCGTCCATATCCGTGACCGTGAGTTTGAGCCTTTCGCCTTACGCATAAACGAGGAAGCCATGCCCGAACCGGTAGAGTCCTATCTGCCAAAAGAGAAGAAGACCGGACGACCAACCAAAGGACCGTTCGATCCGGACAAGGAGATTCCAAAGAATGTACATCATCCAGCATTGGATGCCGTTTTTGCCAATGGCAACATCAACAATTACGATGATTATATAGAACGCTTGAAAGAGGGTTACGGATTACAGGGTATAAAACTCGGTTATAACAAGGCGGTAAAGGTCGCAACATTGCTCAGCGACAAACAAATGGTTATAAAAGAAGGGAAAGATTATGCCTTCAATCCAGAATACCATTATTGAGTTCAACTTTACTTTATTGTTGGGGCGTATATATAAGAATAAAGCAAAGTCGGAGGAAGACATCATGTGAGATATTCATATTCTTCCCTCTTTTAGAGGCTAGTATCATCCTATGTTTCCTATCCGAGTGCCAGTTCACTATACGCAACCGATATGGCTTGCCGTGAAGCATCAACAGGTAACTGTTGCGAGATATGCCAAGGTATAACCTCACTGCGTTACGGTTGTACATTGGCGCTCTCGCCTGTTCAGTTCCCTCGCCGGTGCGGTACTCGCAAGCTCGCACCTATTCAACCATTATAAAACGATTCAAATGAAAGAAGATATTGACAATACATCGGACTCCTCAAAAGAAACCAGAAGTGTCTTTATCGGAGCTAAAGTCACTCCTACTCAGAAGGAGCATATAAAATCACTGGCCGGGCAATGCGGCATGACCGTAAGTGACTACATATTATCACGTGCGTATAACTTCAAGCCCAAAGCAAGGCTTACGAAAGAAGAAGCTGCTCTGTTGCAGAATCTGGACGATTGTCGGTCAGACCTCATAAAATACACATCCGCCCTACACGGAATGTCCACAAAGCAGTGCATGGCAATGTTCAATCAGATTCCGTTCATGGTCGGCTGGCTCAAGGAACTTGGCAATGTGGCCGAAAATGTCTGCCAGTTCCTGAATGCAGTAAAAGAGAAGAATAAAATTCCGTCTAACCCAAAATCCGAAGAAGAATGATTGCGAAAGCCAAAGCCATATCGCACGGTATAAACGACATCCGTTACATTACCGGCGAATCACAGCACAAAAAACATCCGGAGAAGATTTATCGGGTATTGGACAACCTGTTGCCCTCAGAACCGGACGCTATGGGGATATGGAACTCCATGCAGTTGACCCTATCCCAGCATCGACCGATAAAGAACTCCGTTATCAGAATCGAGCTGAGTCCTTCTCCCGAACATACCCAGTTCTATGACATGGAGGACTGGCAAAAGCTCTGGCACGACTTTGCTGAGGAGTTCGACAAACAAGTGATTATCGGCAAGGACGGAAAAGTCCGTTCTTGCCAAACCAATTTGGCTAATAGCAAATACTCGGTTTGGCTGCATACGGAATCTAAAGGCGAAGTTCCCCATCTCCACGCTGCGGTCTGTCGTTTGGATGAGGACGGCAATATCAACAATGATCACAACATTCATCTTCGTGCACAACGTGCCGCCGAGCGAGTGGCAAAGAAACGAGGATGGACAACTGCGGCACAAATCCGAAATCGCAACATACCACAAGTAAACCGGGATTGTATGGAGGTATTGAAAGCAATGCCATCGTGGTCATGGGATGAGTATAAGAATGCTCTTGCACGGAAAGGCTACGTCGTATATGAACGAGAGGACAAGCAAGGTATTCTCCGTGGATATGCACTCGTGCATGGGAACACCAAATACAAAGCTTCCGAATTGGGAGTCGGCAGAAATCTGATGGTCTCGAAACTTCCTGCGACATGGAAGAAGCTGCATCACCAACCAACGGTTGCTATTAGGAGCAATACTCCGCAAACCATCCAACAGATAGCGGAACATAAAGCGGCTTCTATTGACTATACCCAATATCGCCCAAACCATCCAAATATGATTCCCTATACCCTTATCCATGAAGGCAAGGAACACCGATTCTATATTCCGGAAAAAGTACTCGACTGCTTCAATGACGAATTTGATTACAGATTTGTTGTCAACAGTCAGGAACTTACCGATATGGCAGTGGCTATTTTTGTAGGACTGCTTGAAACGCCGAATGTAGCAACCGGCGGAGGTGGTGGAGGTTCGCAAAGCGACCTTCCGTGGAGAGACAAGGACGAGGACGATTTGCAATGGGTTCGCAGATGCGCTCGTGCCGCCAGTCGTTCGTTAGGAAAGAAAACGAAAACAGGATTAAAACGATAAGCCTATGAAAAAGAAATTCGATTTTTCCGCAGAAATGAATGAAGCGAAATCCATAAAAGCCACCCCCAAGAATGAATATCCGGAAGAAGAAAAACGGCTGCTCAAAGTGAACGTCAAGGAACTTGCCAGTCTGAATGATAACGTGCATTACATGATTACAAATCTGGAAAATCTGCTCGAATTTCTACGAGAATATAAATTGGAAATTGCACAGCAAACAAAGGAAGAAGCCGAAAAATTCGGGCAATCTGTCCTTGATAAGTTCCTTCACCAAATTCAAGACAAATGTAGTGAAACTGAGCGAAATATCCGCAAGGCTGACAGCTATATTTTCATACCGCACACAACATTCTATATCTTGATTATCATACTGGTTGTACTGTTTTCTTTTTTCGCCAGCATCATAATAGCAAATGCAGAGATTTTACATTCCGCATTGATTTGGAAGACCGGTTTATGGACTGTTCTGATTGCCGTGGCTGGAATTACTGCAATGATACTACTTTTAAAAATTTTGGACAGGTCCAAATAGCAGATTACTACAAAGCGACGAGTCTTAAACCTAAAAATCAGGATTGAAACTCGTTGCTTTTTACCTCCATATCATTCTATATCCAAAGGGAGTAGATTCCCATCACTGAATCGGTCAAAGTCGGACTGGAACAGTCTGTCTTGAATAACCCTGTACTTTTCAAACTCCGTTTCCGCAAACTCTTTGGCAAATTCGGCTGACACGTTTCCGTTATCCTGTAATATCGGGAGTTCTGCCACATCAATGAATTTGTCAATACGATTTGCCCAATCCTCCATTGTCATTGGAATGTGACGCTTAGCCATATTTTCTGCCATATCAAGGGACGCATTGACTATTCTGCCCATTTCTTCCAATTCGTTTTCTCGCAAATAGTTTTTTGCAACAGACACATCTGTTTTGACAATTTTCCCATTCGGAGCCTTTTCCCAAGTTGTCAATCCCATGTGCTCTTTATCTGCATTGGCTCGTTCAACAATCAGCTCCGCAGCAGTATGTCCGTGTATAGCGTAGTGCATTTTGTTCTGTACTTTCTTGAAAAACAGACGAGTTGTCGGAGCATCCTTGTTGTAGTCTATTGCCGTAGCATAAATATCGGTCAGTTTCTGATAAAAACGACGCTCACTCAGCCTTATCTCCCTTATTTCGGCAAGCAAATGTTCAAAGTAGTCCTCACCTATGAAAGATCCGTTCTCCATTCGCTTACGATCAAGCACATATCCACGGATGGCAAACTGCCGGAGTACAAACGTACACCACTGCCGGAACTGCGTGGCACGAACAGAATTTACACGATAACCTACACTGATGATGGCATCGAGATTATAGAATTTCAGCTTACGATTTACCTGACGTCCACCTTCCACTTGAACTGCCGAGAAATACTCGGTAGTTGCGTCCTGCATCAGTTCTCCACTTTCATATATATTTTTCAAGTGAAGTCCGATATTATCTGTGGAGCAGTCAAATAATTGCGCCATAGCTTTCTGTGTACACCAAATGGTTTCATCCTTATACATCACTTGAATCCCATCCTCCTTGCCTTCAAGCATGAAGATAAGAAACTCTGCTGTACTATTCCGTATTTCTATATTCTTTGCCATAAAAAATGTTACGATGACTATATCGGTTGGTTATCATCATCTACGATTTCAACAATTTCTCTGCAAAAAGCTTCTTGCGAAATTAGCAGACTCAAAACACGTGTGAAGTTATTCAATTCTCTTTCTTCTGTAAGCTTTTGTTCTTGTGTTTTACCAATGTGGCCTACTCTGAAATACATATCAATTGCCTTGTCAATACCACTCAGGATAGTTGGCATGTCTGCAATAATTGCTTTATCCTTAACATTACCTTCAGAGGTGGATTCGACATAAATCGGATAACTACGGTGAACAGTTGTGATTGGATAAGATTCAAAATGTATTTTGCGGAAATATATTGTTGCTTGCCTTTTCATATCAGCATCAAGAGTCCTTGGGATAACAATTCTAATCTTCGCAGATTTGTATATTTTATCCCCAATTTGAATTTTATCACCTTGTCTAATTATCTCATCTGCCAACAATTTGATGAAATTTTCAAAATAAGAAATTGCGATAACAGTAGAAGGCAAAAGCCCCAGATGTCCTAAGGCAACTTTTTCATCAATTTTCTTTTTAAGATTTGACAGTTGCATTTCAAAGTCCTGATTAGGTATTTTGATCCCATCTTGGTTAGAAGTTGTCGTGTAAGATAATAATGTAACGCCTAATATATCAGATGGGATTTTAACCGTATCTTCTTTAATGATATAGGCTCTGTCAATTCCAACTCTTCCCAAAAAGAGTCCATATTCAAAAAGCACATTATCTCTTGCTGTATTATATTCTTGATTTCGGATTCTGCTAATATCGTCAGCGGCAAATATCATAAAACCAAAATCAAACAAACTTGCAGACTTAAGTAAGGTTTCCAAAAAGCCTTCATTAAATTGAAATATACCGTCATTCCAAATATAACAATCATAGTCTGGCTCAAAAAATGTTTTAATTCTTTGAGCAACAGCTAATCCCTCTGTAGAAGATCCTATAAATATCCTTGGTTTCATTTATTGTAATTCTTTATATATGTTCCAAACTTCGTTATGCAATCGTTTCAAGTTATCAAACTTAGAAGGATTATTTCTGAATATGTACTCAGTTCCATCTACAGATTTTAATCCATTTGCTTCAGATTCATTTTGGCATAAGTGATAAAGCTTGAGCCATAAAACCCGAACCAAGTCTAGATAGTAAGAATTGCGATATTCTTCAATATTAATATCATAGCAGATTGCATTTATATCAAAACTGGTTAAGTCAATATTTACCGAAGCATCCGCTTTTACATTTTTAAGGAATCGAATCATCTTTTTAAGTCGTCCTTCGGTGTATGAACTTCTCGTATTGATTCTATCTATACTGAGGAATGGATAGTCTGGTCCAAGACGTTCATTCTTTTGTTTATCATAAATGTAAATGCCTCTATATACATCACCATTTCCACTAATGTATTCAAGAGAATCATGCCATGAAGCAACGACAACGTCAACATCACGATGTAGGTTTTGGTTCGTTATGCGGATGGATTTAGGTTTCGCGATATCGCATATCACATAATGAGATTGTAAAATTCTCTCGTCTTCCAGACGAAGCTGTCTTAAATCATTATTCGCATCTCCGAAATATCTTGTAAAGTTGTTGACCCAATTTTTTATTCGCATTGTTTCTGTGTCATACGAGTAGGGATGACTTTCAACAAATGCTTTAGCTTTGCTGTAATCTGTGTCTTGAAACTTACTTGTAATTGTAAGCAAGTCAATATCACTCACACCACGAATATGAGTTCTTGTCATTACGGAACCCTGATACCGAAAATTGACACTCTGCTGTAGTTCTCTTTGTAAATGTGATTTCGCATTTTCACCTGCTTCTAAAGTCTTGTTCGTGTATATAGGATCAACTTCATTCATTGCAAGTTTTACATATTTTGCAATATCCTTATCTATGCCAGAAAGGGAATAAATGGAATTCTGTCGGACTTCTCTAAGAGAATCCGGATTGTATCTACTTTCGATACGATTAATAAGACTAGTATAATCAGCCATAATTACACTTTTAATGGTTTAACTTGATTTATCGCCACAAAATTAATTCGCATCTATGCAGCCTTTTTGCATAGCAAATTTAAAGTTGAAAAAATCACATCTAATTGCTTCCTTTTGAAGAATACTCAGAAGCCCTCTCTGCTACCATACGAGTATCAGCCTCTTCTTCCATTATGGTATATGTTTTAGGCTGCTTGTCAATATGTTTGATATTAAACTTATCTTCTACCATTTCAAGTTCTGTTATATTTTTAAATGTCACATACATAAACATTGTGGTCACAACGTAAATCCCTAATTGAATCTCTTTTGCGTTAAGGCTCTTAGCTTGGTGGTTTTCTTCGTTTCGTAAGTTCACAAGAATATCAATATACTGTGCAAACTTCCGGTCAATAGATTTGTCACTATATTGCAGTTTGTTTAATTGCATACAATACAAAGCATTACTCAGAGCCGCATATTCAACTTCACCATTTTTATCAGTAACCTCTTTGTCTTTAATAAGGAAATGAAGCTTCTTTAGGTATGATTCATACCCTGTTACAAGGGTCTTAAGATATATGCGTTTTTCTGCCAAAGTCAAGGTATTCGGACTACAATAAAGTTTGAACATTGCATTGAGTATTGTATCTGTCAAACCGTTGTACTTGTCTATGCTGAATACTTTAATTACCTTTATCATCCAGACGAATGCCTCTTCGAGTGTTCTGCTTGTTCCGGCAATACCAGCAAATTCTTCCCGGATTAAAGGAATCATTTTGCTTTGTAAATTCTCTATGGTATAGTTTTTTTCCTCTTGCTCTCGATAGCGTTCATAAATGGCATGTCCCATCTGTTGCATCAATGTCTGATAGAACTCCTGATTTTCAAACAATTTACGATAAGCATCGGTCTGTGTCGTATAGCACTGCTGAGCTGCTTTACTGAAAATATCTGGGAAAATGCTTTCTACAAATTGATTCTCATCGTTACCAACAGCTTGTTTCTGCATTTTTTTCGTTGCAGACTTCTGTATAAGGTCAAATATACCTTCCACCATTACCCGGTCAGCTTCTGAGAATTCACCACGGAACATAATATTCACCTTGGCAATAATGTTATCAAGCAAATCACGAGCGTCTTCAGGTTTACGACCTGCTCCAGGATTTTCTCCCTTAATCTCAGGCTTGTCACCATCCAAAGAGATGTGCATCATTTCATTTGCCTTGATAGTATTGTTTACAAGACGCACCTTTTTGTCCAAATCAACTCTTTCTCGCGGATTCTTGGGTAACACACGATAGAGGTAATCGGCAAATATATATGACTTCATTAACGAACGATCAAAGGTACGGGCGATCTGCGCCATATAAGCGTAGAAACGAATAAAATTCTTAATTTTGCCACGTACAGCAAAACGAGTTTCTTCGTCCAGTTCTTCAAACCTATCTACAATTGGTTTCAATGCATTGGATAATGCACCCAGTTTTGATTTGTTTGTCTTGTCCTGTGTAGCAATAAACAATTCATAGAATTTTACTTCATCTTCAGTACGCCATAGGTGATAAAGTTCGATGTCTTTGTGAAACTGATATACATAATTCACATCCACAGGATTGATTAACTCAGTACCCTTATAGAATGGCTCGAAAGCAGTTTTGATATCTTCAGAACTATTTACGAAATCAAAAACGTATGTATCTTCTTTCAAAGGATTGGCACGATTCAGACGAGATAGAGTCTGTACTGCTTTCACATTTTTCAGTTTCTTATCTACGAACATTGTGTGAAGCATCGGTTCATCAAACCCGGTTTGATACTTATCCGCCACAATCAGCATGTTGTAAAAGTCACTTGCGAAGTAGAGCGGAAGTTTATCTTCAGACATGCTCTTTTCTCCCCTCGTATTGAGTTTTGGCTCAGTGTATTCCACACCGTTATATTCCACCGTGCCGGAAAATGCCACCATCGGATTGATGTCTGTAATATGATGTTTTCTGCAATACTCCTTAACTGCAAAAAAGTAACGTACTGCATGAGCACGGCTGGAGGTTACGACCATTGCCTTAGCTCTTCCTGCCATATTTTGAAGAGTCACTTCACGAAACTTCTCAACGATAATAGCAGTCTTTTTATTGATAGTATCCTTGTGATTATCATGGAACGCTTTCAAAGCAATCGTTGCTGGCGTCTCTTCGTAATCAGGGTTATCCTCTGATTGACGGGCTATTTCGTATGAAATCTGGTACGTAGTATAGTTTTTCAACACATCTTTGATAAAGCCTTCTTCAATAGCCTGTAACATAGAATAGTTGTGATAGGCCTTGTATTTATCCTTATCGGGGGTTTCTCCCTTTTCAACTAAAATACCAAAGGTCTGAAGAGTCTTGGGCTTTGGAGTAGCTGTAAAAGCATAAAAAGAGAGATTTTTATGCTGGCCTTGACTTAGCAGGTCGAGCATCAACTTGTCTTGTTCTTTCTCCAGTTCTTCAACACTTTTTTCTTCCCAGTCAGCAAGTTCCTTCAGGGCTTCGTCTGTATCAGCCAGAGCTGCTTTCAGCTTCTCCGCACTCTTTCCACTTTGACTGGAATGAGCCTCATCTACCACGACCGCATAACGATTACCACTGTGTGAAGTGATTTGCTCATAGATTTGAGGAAAGCGTTGCAGTGTTGTGCCATCGCCCGTGTCGAGGAGGACATCGAGCCTCTCGGTAGTGAACAGCAGAAGATAAACCTCGAACTGGCCGGTATCGACGGGCGCATCGAGATGTTGCAGGAGCAGATAGACCGCGAGACGGCGGCGGGCGAAGAGCGCGGGCGCACCCGTGCGGTCCGCATTGCGGAACTCGAAGCCTCCATCGCTGCCAAGCGGGAACAGATACGTGCCCGGAAAGAGTCGGCAGCGGAAACCGATACCGCATCAGAGAAAATCCGGCAGGCGGACGAGGCGTTGCAAGAACTGGAATCTTCGGACACCTCGTTGGAAGAGTGCCTGAAAGCCATCGAAACGTTTATGCCGCTCTTCCCAAACGCACGCCGCACCGACTGGAACCGCACCCTCCGGCTCAAAAAGGAGGATATGGAAGTTGCCTGTGCGTCGCTTGCCAACCTCGATGCAACGGTCAAGCACGCCGAAGAGACGCTGGCACAGAAGCAGGCGGCGTGGGAACGGTTCAAAAAAGATTACGCCGGCTTTTGCTCGCAGTACGAGGAACAGACGGCAGGCTATCAGTCGCGGCTACTGGAAATAGACAAACAATTACGCGACCTTGCCGGGCGTTTGGACGAGCTACGCCGCAAGCGTCGCGTCGTCTCGGCCGGTATCGACGAACTGTCCAACAAACTGGCCGGTTCGATAACCTGTCCTGCCTGCGGACACGAGTTTTTGGTAGCTCATCCCGGATTCGACATCGAAGCCGGAACCAAGGAACTGCGTCTTCGCCAGCAACAGCTCTCCGAGTTGAACGGACGCATAGAGACCGGAGAGAAACGCACCGAAGAGGTAGAGATGCAGCAGAGCCGCATCCTCACCGGACGCCGCAACATCGAGAACGAGCACCGGGATTTGGAACAGAAACTGTCGGAACACGAGCGGGCCGTGCGCAGTGCCACGAGCAGTGTCGAGGATGCGGAGCATAACCGCAAGCGCACCCAAGCTGGGATTGCCGCCATGCAGGAGGAGATCGACGGCATTCGCCGCAAGGTACTCGACGAAGTGTTCGGCTTCATCGATGAGCGGGGTGCCACACTCGGTCGGGAGAAGCGCAAAGCCGAAGAGGAGATCCGCGCCGCCGAGTGCGCCGTGGCGACCTTGCAGGAGACCATCCGCGAGGTAAACGAAGCCGCCACGACCGACCTGACCCAGTCGCTTCGCGCTACGCTGAAACAGGAAAAGCAACGCTCGATGGAGACTGCCCGACGCAAATTCGACGTGGACGATAAAGTGCGGGCATTGGAGGTACAGCGCGAGCGTTTCGTGCAGTTCAAGACCTATCTGGCCAACACGAAAATCGAGGCCCTCAGCCGCATCACCAACGAGTTCCTCGTTGGTATCGGCAGCGACATCCGCATTCGTTTCGACGGTTATACGGTGCTCAAAAGCGGCAAGGTGCGCGAGAAGATCTCCATCTCGCTGTTGCGTGACGGCGTGGACTGCGGCTCGTTCGGCAAATTCTCGGCAGGCGAAGCCGCCCGCGTGAATCTGGCGACAATCCTCGCCATGCAGAAGCTCGTCAACGCCAACTGCGACGAAGAAAAGGGGTTGAATTTACTCGTTCTCGATGAGATACTGGAGGCGGTGGACGAAGCCGGTCTGGCCTCCATGTTCGAGGCATTGAACGCCCTCGGCGGCACCGTGCTGGTGGTATCGCACGGGAATGTCGCAGAGGGATATCCCAATAAACTGGTAATCGTCAAGGAGCATGGAGAATCGCGTATCGGATAACATCGGCCGCAAACAGGTTTTGGCGTTGGATGTGGCTACCAAGACCGGCTATTACAGCCAGCATGAGAGCGGGACGTGGAACTTCGCCGAGTCGAAACGCCGCAACGGCAACAAGATGCACGGCGCGTTCCGCGTCATGCTCATGGCCTTTATCCGCCGTTACGGCATCCGCCGGATCGTAGCCGAGGACGTGGCAGTGAACCGTCACTTCTACGACATGCGCCGTCTTTCGGAGCTGCGGGGCATCCTGCTGGAGGTCTGCGATGAGCTCGACTTACCGGAGCCTGAATTCGTGAATCCGGCCACGCTGAAGAAATTCGCCACCGGAGACGGGCGGGCGACCAAGGAGCAGATGATTCGTGCCTGCCGCGAGAAATACCGCTACGACGCACCCGACGACAACGCCGCCGATGCCTGCCATCTTTATCATTATTACATTCGCAAATACCGTATTTAAGAAGTTATGAAAGCTATTTACAGAATTGATGCACATGGCGTTGCTGACAGATTGAGATTCAGATTGAACCCTCAATCAGTCGGCCTATGGAGCAATGCGCAAAGCCACTCTCAAAAGAAGAGCTGACAGACATCGAACAGCGCACCGAGCTGTTCAACCGTTATATCCGGCCCAACCGGAATTTAGTGTACCGCCTGTGCATCCGCTACACCTACATGCAGGAAAATATCGCGGACAACTACAGCGAGGCATTAGTGAACTTTTTCAAGTACATCACCACTTACGATCCCCAGCGGAGCATTCTCAACTGGATACACATCGTGACCAAACGGTTCGTCATGGAGCAGAACCGCCGTCACGGCCGCCTGCCCGTTTCTGAAAACGTGAACGTCTATTCGCTGGCCTCGTCGCTGAGCGATGAAGACGAGACGCACGGCAACGCTATGGGAATGGAGAACTACCGGGAGTTCTACAACGACGAAATCCTCCGCGCCCTCGACTCGCTCAAACCCATCTACCGGGAAGCCCTGCTGCTTCAGCAGGCAGGATACAAGTTGGAAGAGATTGTCGAGATTTCATACCAGAACGGCCACATGAAAAGCCGGAGCCTCGACACGATGAAGAGCCGGATTTTCCTTGCGAAACAGCAGATGCGCAAACTCATTACGCCCGATGGAGAGAAACGATAAGACCCGTGTGACAGTGGCATTGTTCGAAACGCTCGTGCGCCGGCTCATCAACGCCTCGTTCCGCTTTCCCGGAGGGGAATCGGGCCGGCGGGCGGTGGCGGGCTGTCTGGAACTCCTGCGTACCCACAGCGGCGGGGAGCTCTCCGACGAGCGTATCGCGGACTTCTGCATCTGTCAGGTACATGCCATCAGCCGTTTCGATGCAGGCTACCTCGTGCATCGGTGGATGCCTGCGCACTCCTTCGGCCCCAAAGCCCGGGAACGTTTTGCCGCCACCACACCGGTACGCCGTTATCACGAGGACCGGTGGCTTCAGGAGGCTGGACTGGACCGCGCCACCTTGCCTCTGCTGCTCAAAGACCGGCGGGAACATCCCCTGTGGCAGTTCCTTGATCCGGCATACGAGGAGGCGACCAAACAGCGGGTGGTAAACACACCTGTGGGTTACTACGTCTGTGGCATTTCGACCTTGCTGTGGAATCCGTTCTCGACCGCCTGCTGGGGATGCTCCCGCGCCGAACTCTGCCGCAAGCGTACCGCCGCCCGTTATCCGGAACTCTGCCGCTTGCGCCGTGAAGAAGCTGAAAGGAGGAGCCGCTCATGAAAAACGCACATGTCAATCCTTTATCGGCTGAGTTCCTCTATGAACTCTATGCCGCCGTCCTGCGCTACGATAACCTGTGCGGTGTGGTGGCGGAAAACATGTGCAAGGAGTACCTGCCGGACCGCAGCTTCCAGAAAATTCAGGAGGTCATCGCCAACCACTACCGCACCTACAAGTCCCCGCCGACGTATGCCACGCTCTCGCAGACATTCCAAGGCGACTACGATGCCATCGAGCTGCTGGAGACCTTCCGCGAGTACGAGGAGGACAACTCCAACACGGAAGCCCTTACCGACCTGCTCGAAGGCTACATCAAGGGCGTGCGGTTGCAGAAAGTCTATACCGAAGTCGGCAAGCTCTACAACCAGAACCGTCAGGACAAGGCCGAGGCGTTGCTCGCCGAATATGCCGGGTGGCTCTCGTCGTTCACGCTCCGCACTACGGCGTTCGTGGACGTGGCGAAAACCTTCCGGGAGCGTTTCGAGCACAACCGCCGCCGTGAAGCCGAGAGCCGCGAAAACCGACTGCCGCAGGTATGCCGCTTCTACATCCCGTACCTCGACGCCCTGAACGGCGGCCGGAACCTCCGGGGGCAACTGACCTGCTTTCTTGCATCGACAGGCGTGGGCAAATCCCATCTCGCCAAGCACATCGGCATCCGCGCCGACATCGATGACGGGCTGCATGTGCTACACTACCAGTTGGAGGGCTCCGAGCAGGAGGCGTTGGACGCCTATTCGGGCGGAATGATTTCCCGCAATGCCTACTACTTCGAGCAAGGGAAGATTTCCGACCGGGAGTTCAAGCACTTCGAGGAGCTGGTGATGAGCTACGCCGGCAGTATCACGGTGCGTTCGTTCCCGCGTTTCGCTGCCCGCATCTCGACGATGGACATCAAGAACGGCATTGCCGAATACCGCAAAATCAACGGCTATTCGCCCGATGTGGTCATCGTGGACTCGATGGACTTGCTCACCGACGCCACGCGCCGCCAGTGGGGAGCCGAGCATGAACGTTCCAAGCGCATCGCCGTAGCGAACGACCTCAAAGACCTGGCGGCGGACGAAAACGTGTGGATGGTAGTGACTTACCAGAGTACCATCGAAGACCGGGACTGGCTCAACAACGAGCGGAACGTGCTGACCGAATACAACTGTTCGGAGGCGAAGGGACTGGCGCGCCCCTGCACGCACCTTATATCACTCAACCAGTCGTCGGCCGAGCGGAAAGAGTGCTTGATGCGTCTGCATGTGGCCAAGAGCCGGTTCTTCCGGAAGGGCGACACCATCAAAATCGCCACCGACTACGACAACGAGGTGTTCTATGACCCGCAGCGGTCGATGAGTTTAGCGCAGGAGATGTAAGTTTCTTGCGTTTTTCATTGAATCACAGTTGTGTTTTACTACATCTGTGACCCAAAACGGTTTGGCAATTTAGTTAATGTTACTAAATATAATGTTTGAAAGGCAATACACCGGTTTTGATATCTTTCCCCGCAGTGAGGATTTCCCCGATAGAATCAGCAAACTTCAATGTGACGGGAATACCGTCTCCATATATACAAGCATTGTAATTTAACTTCGTCAAACCTAATATATCCTTACAAACCACTTCAATATCTGCGTCCCCTCTGGTTACGGCTATGTCAATTGGATTCGGCGTCTCTAAACCAATTTGAGTTTTGAATCTGGGGATAAATCCTTTTGTCCAAAGAAACGCTTTTCTATCATCATACTGTAACATCATTCCTCTGGGGACACAATACGAATATTGCCGATACAACTTAAAAGCACTATTTTCCCTTATTCTTACTCCGATGATTTTTGACTTACCCGCAACAGCGTCTTCAAATCCAGTCCACTCCGGATCATCAAAGAATGTTTTTGCATGAATAAAAATTTCATTGGGATAACATTCAAAGCGATTGTAATATGCTTCTAAAGATTGAGATACGACTTCAAAAGCATCTTGCTGTGAAAGATGAAATTCGCCGGTAGTAGGATTCCACCAAGGACCAACATTTCCCCTGAAAACCATTCCATCTCCTGAATCAAGAAACATCTGAGCTGCACAACAAGCATTTTTGTTCTTTGCATCGCTTTCTGTTTTCTTGTATACTAATCCCAGATAACAAACTCCATCTCGAATCTCTCCAAGTTTCCACGGAAGACCACCTAATTTATAATAAAGGGTATTAGATATGTTCCATGCTTTAGCTGTATCAAATTTCTTTTCCTCCTCAATTTGTTTATCGGTTAATAAATTTTCATAAGCTATTTTACTTTCCCGAATTATCTGAGTGACGATTTTTGAAGATAATATTTTAGCTTTTAGCTGATTATGAAAATTAACTTCAAACTCATAAGCCTCACGAAGTGCATCTTTTTCCTCTTGGAAAAACAAGTCTAATTGGGTCGAATTCCGTTCACTCTTCTTTAACCCAATATTAATGCTATCCTCCGATTTGGGAATTTTTGAATTTGGTCTGCCGAATCTATAAATATCTTCCGGTATTACGACAAACCATACATCCACAGGTATTTCTTCATGTTCAGTATACTTTATTAAGGGAAGAACATATAGGTTTACCAGGTTATGAACTCGTTGATGAGAATCCGTGTATTTTAGGTATTCATCAATATCCTTTTGCTTAACATCAAGTTGAATAATATTATCAAAATTGATCGATATACCGAAGGTAGATTCTAATCCTGGAAAATTGGGCCGGGCAATTGATAAATCGCCGTTAACAATAGGACCATGTATCCTTTTCAGGTAATCAATCATCTTTCCCCTTAAGTTAGACGGACCGATGATACCGATATTTTTAACACCTTTAATCCTCTTATGATCAAAGGGGCCAAAAAGCATTAAACCATCCCGAGGGTCAATTGCTGTTTGTCCATTGCCGAATGTCAATGATGGCTCACTGATATATTTGAGAGTAGGTTCAATCATTTACTTCCTCCGCTGTTAAATCTTCGTAATAATCTTCTATTTTATCAACACTCATTTTAGCATTCGGATCTATATATCCCTTTTCACTAATAAACATTTCCGGCCATTCTTTCATTGTAAATTGCTCCCCTTGCATTGTTACCTGAATACTTATTTCTCCATTTTTATTCTTTAAGCGTTGAATAAATGCAAGAAACAAATCCCTCCATGCTTCATTAAAAAGACCTTTTCCTTTTTTTCTTCTAAAAGAATGTTGCTTCTTTTCATCTTCAATTAATTGCATTCCATCCGACGTAAACAGAAGGTGAGATTTAAGAGAAAATCCGATAAAAGGAAATAATGTTGGTTGAAGCGAAACTCCATAATGCCAAAATCCAGCTCCGCGCATTTCTCCTAATAGAGCTTTTGCCTTTTTTCTCGTACTTGCAGGATAGGTAAACTTTACTTTCGTAATTTTATCATATTTCGGGAGGAAATAAGCTAATCTTTTATTCGACATCTCATGTTTCCATAAGCCTGTACGTCTGAATAGATTTGCAATTACACAATATATCAGCCTCTTAAAGTGATTCTCAACATCCCTATGTTGGGGAAATTTATCAGAACAGAACCCATCCAAAATATCAGTTAGAGAAAATGTGAAAGAGTGTTCGGGCCTAACTTCAATCGTCTCATTATCTCTCTGAACGAAAAAATTCAGATTCCCGTCAAATGAAGAAATGCAATTAGATAACAAACTAATTGGAATCTCTTTATTCGAGTCCCTGATGGCTTTAGCTTGAGCTGCATTTGTAAATTGATACATGTAGAACTTATCCGGCATTTCTGCAATTGACCACCACGAAGTATAATAACGCTCTTTATGAGTGATAATTGAACAGTTGGAAATATATTCATTTTCATACCATTCTGAAAATGAAGACTTCTGATCGTCTAAATTACATGGGATATTGTCTTTCTCTAACTTTTTAAGTAATTGTTTCAAGCCATCTGCCCAGTTATTATTAAAAGGAATATGGTTAATATTGGGTAATCCTATCGCTAAATTATAGTTAGAATCATCTATATGCAGAGGTATAATAAAATCCTGTAATCTATTTTGTACTGCAATGCTTTTTGCATATTCCAACTCATCCTCAATGCCTTGCCGGAGTATGCCATCGGTAGTTACAATATTTTTTGAATAAACGAACAAAACTTTTATCGAGTGATCCAGAGCTTTTTGAATGGTCGCCCAAAAACGCTCTCCACCCAGTAAGCCTTCTTTATCGATCCAAACCTTATATCCTAACATCTCCAATCGGGAAGCAATCCAGATGGAAAAATCATTATCTGCCGGTGTTGCATGACTTATAAATATCGTATCTCTCATAACCAATTTTTCAGTATCAATAAATCCTGTTCCTTTACTGCCTTTGATAATTCTTTATAATAATTCCGTCATATATACAGGCAAGCAAAAAATATCCGTGTCTTTCTTTAGATCTTTGGTATAGAGAAGATACCTATGGAGGATTCTTTCCGAAAACTTTTGCTGGAACTTATCGAGGGATTTGTGTGAGTTATATCCGGAAGATTTGACTTCGACAGGGCATATTTTGTCTTTACGCGAAAGCAGGAAATCTATTTCATAGTTACGGACGGTTTTGTTTTCTTCTCCGTCTTTCAATACCTCCTCCTTAAATGTATAGTAAAAAAGTTCATTGCCTGCGCTCTTCAACATCTGGGCTATGGCGTTCTCATATACATATCCCAAATCTGTACTGAGTTTATCGGAAAGGAGCTTCCGATATATCACATTCTCCGTATAGTCGCGGTCCATAAAAGCGAGCGTAACGAACAATCCCGTATCGGCAAGAAACATCTTGAAATAGTCGTAATCGGCATGAAGAGAAAATCCTACACTGGGATCATTCGCATGATAGGCAAAGTTCACCGTCATGGAATCAGCCATATCCATCAATAGCTCACTGAGCCGGGCGGCTGTCGCATTCTCAATCACACTTCCTACCTTATAGCGTGTTGTATTGCGAGAGAGTTCTGCCGGAATCGAGGTAAACAAACGCGAAGCACGTCCTGTCGGATCGATTTTGCGGAAATCATCGATATACAGTTCGAGAATGTTTCGTTTTACCGCGTCTATGGCTGAAAAATCATTCGACTCAAGGTACGCATTTACAGCCTGCGGCATGCCTCCGATAAGCATGTATAGACGGAAATTACGCATAAGGTCACGATTGACAGCATCTCCCAAAGACTTGAAATTTTGATACGAGTACCTAATCAATTCATACGTCTGAGGTTTATCGATAGCCCATAAGAACTCTTCGTAGTCCAGTGGATACATTGCAATGCGAGTTTCTTCGCTCGGAATCACGATACCTTTCACATTTTTCTTAATAGAGAGAAGGGAACCGGTTTCAATATAGTCATATCGGTGGTCCTTTACAAGGTGTTTGATTGCCTGCCGGGCAGGAGGATACAGTTGTACTTCATCGAAAACGATGACCGATTTCCGTTCATGCAGCGACACGTTGAACAGTGACTGAATCCGCAGGAAAAAGTAATTCAGATCCGAAATATGGGAAAAAAGTTCTTTGACTGCATCATCCGCTATCGAAAAATCGATGATAATATAGGATTTATACTCCTGGCGTGCAAACTCTTCGGCAATAGTTGATTTGCCGATTCGACGCGCTCCTTTTATCAAAAGTGCCGTTTGTCCATCACTTTCCTGCTTCCACCGAAGCATTCTTTCGTAGATCTTGCGCTTAAATATTTTCTCTGGCATACTTGACAGCTTTTATTCTCTGCAAAGATAAGTGTTTTGCCGGAAATAAGGAAATGTTTCAACCATATTTTGTCGGAAAACGCAAAATGTTTCAGTGGTAATTTGCCGAGAAATAGAAAATCTCGTCTGAAAGAGAAATAAAAGATGGCTTTTGCCAACCCATCACCGCTGTGGCGGGCTATTTCTTTATATGTACGTCACAGGGAAAGAATATGATTTGCTGGTGACCGAGCTCCGGGCGGAACTCGGGGCGCGGACGGACGGCAATGGGAAGAACCTCATCGCACGGTGTCCATTCTGCGGCAAGGAGGGGAAATTCGGGGTCTATATCGGCAAAGAAACCGCCCGCAAGAAACCTTTCATGGCGCACTGCTTCTCGTGCGGACGCTCGACCACGACTTTGGGAAAGCTGCTCGAAAGCCTCGGTCGGATGGACTTGCTGCCGACGGAAACGGTGGCTTTCGACGAACCACTTCCCAATGTGTTGTTCCCGTTGGAGGATGCGGAGGACGAGGTGGACGACGAATTGGGTATCGTTTCCCTTCCGGAATACTGGCGGCGCACCTTTACCCATCCTTATCTGCAAAGCCGGGGATTTACTTACGACGATTACGACCGCTTTCCGGTGGGTACCACCTGCCGGCTGAACCGCCGCTGGGACGACTACGTGATTTTCCCCGTCATCGACGCGGGCGATACGGTGGGTTACGTGGCGCGCCATACGTGGAGCAAGGAGGAAATCGACCTCCATAACCGTCGTGCCGCCCGCAACGGGGACTACAAGATACTGCGCTGGCGCAACTCCACCGAGAACGACTTCGTGAAGCTGCTCTATCATTACGACGGCATCGTGGAGGGCGAGACCGACACGGTCATCCTGACCGAAGGCATCTTCGACGTGGTCGCCCTGACCCGTAAATTAGACATGTACGACAACCGCCGTATCGTTGCCGTCGCCACCTTCGGGAAGAAAATCTCCCGTGCCCAAATCTACAAACTCCAGACGAAAGGCGTCCGCACGGTGGTCATCGGTTACGACGGTGACGCCGTGGAGGCCGTCAAACATACCGCCTCGGAGCTCTCCGCCTATTTCGAGGTCTTCGTGGCGGACATTCCCGATCCGGAGAAAGACTGGGAAGACCTCATGGCGGAAGAGATTTACCGTGTTTTCGCCTACGGGTTGAAAACACCCATTGAATATCAACTTACCAAAATACAACAGAAATAGCATGAATAAATTACATGAATGGTTGGAAGCGCACCGCATCGCTTACCGGCCCATAGACCGTGAAGTGGTCGAAATCGAAGGTCTCGGCAAACTGTTCCTCGCGGACCTATCCGGGGTGGAATCGATTTTCCGTGTGCGAGGCGCGGAGGTGGAATTCAACCTGATGGAACGCCCGGAGGTGCTGCTGTCCGAGGGCATCGAATACGTCACCTTCCCGTTCGGAGACAACTGGTACTACTACTCCCTCCGGGAGGGCTTAGGTCTGAACATCCTCAAATACGTGGGACGGCGGATTCCCTGCAAGCGGAAAACCCCGTTTGTGAACTTAGGCGTCCATACGCCCTACGAACTGCTCAATGCTTCGGGCGACGTGTCGCTGTGGGTGCGGAAAGCCGTGTGGATGGGCCATACCGCCCTTGGTATCTGCGACCGGAATACGATGGGTGCGACGCTGGCGGTGCAGAAAGCCTGCGACAAGGCCGACATCCGTCCCGTCATCGGATACACCTGCACACTGGCGCACGAAGGCGAAAAAGTGGAGGTAAAAATCTACTGCCAGAGCCAGCGCGGACTCAGGAACCTGCTGCGTATCCAGAAAGCCGTCATGGTGGATGCTGCGGACGCGACCGTTTCGCTTCCCGAACTGCTCCGCCGGGGAGAAGGGAATGTATTGGTCTTCGGCAAACTCTCGCCGTTCTGGATGGAAAAGAACCTGCATGCGGTGAAAGCCCTGCGGGAGACCTTCGATAACGTGTTCTACCAAGTGGACCTCTCGGAATATAAGGCCGAGCGGTTGGATGCCGAGGTGCTGAAAGCGACCGCACACTTCTTCCATACCTTCTACGACGAGCGGAACGACAGCTTCTTAATCGAGCCGGTACTCATCGCCGACTGCTACTATCCGGACAAGGACGACGACCGCACGAAAATCGTGCTGAACAAAATCGCCACTGGTGCCGCCCATGCCCAGAGCGACGACCAATACTTCAAAGACATAGACGAACACTATGCTGCCGTCCGTGCGCTCTTCGACGGGGAACGGTGGGACACGGACGCGCTTTTCGAGCGAATGTGCCGCCATACGGTGGAGATCGCCGAGGGAGCCGAAGCCCGTTACCAGACCGAGCGGAACTACATGCCCCGTTACGACATGACGGCGGCGGAGCGACAGCGTTACGGCGACCGTTACACGATGTTCAGAGAGTTGTTGGAAGACGGTTTTCGGCGGCTCGTGCCCCGGGAGCGTTCGGAAGAGTACCGCAAGCGGTTGGAGAAAGAGGTTTATATCCTCGAATCGACCGACAACATCGATTACATGCTCGTGCAGTACGACACCGTGAACTGGGCACGTCGAAGCGGCATTCTCGTCGGGTGCGGGCGCGGTTCCGCTGGCGGTTCGCTCGTGCTCTACCTGTTGGGCATCACACTCATCGATCCCATTCAGTACAACTTGCTCTTCGAGCGATTCCTGCTGCCTGAGCGTGCTGGTCTCTATCCCGACCGGGTAACCCGCCTGACCGACCGCGTGCTGTCGGATTACGCCGTCCGCATACGCTTCGACAACGGGGTGACGCTGCGCCTCGACCGGGACGCCGAGTTGGTGATTGTCCGTGACGGGAACTGCCTCACGGTCTATGCCGACCAACTCCGGGAATCGGACGACGTGCTTTTCGACAACCGTGATCTGTTGTTCAACCTGCAAAGCGACCTCCTATGAAAGTGCAGAGCATCCAAACGGAAATATTGACGAAGCCCGTATCGGTAGCGGACAGCTTCGCAGGCGACGGCTACCGGCAGGGGTCCGGCGGCCAGCTTCCCGACGTGGACATCGACTTCCAGTCTGACCGCCGGCAGGAGGTCAAGGAATACTTGGAGCGGCGGTACAACACCGACGGACGGCAGCAGGTCTTTTCCGCCGGTACGCTCACGACCCTCAAGATGAAAGCCGTGCTGAAAGACGTCAGCCGCGTACACCGGGTGCCGGTCAGCACGGTAAACTATATCACCGCCATCTTCGGAGACGACAACATGACCTGGACCGACCTCTTTAAGTTGGCCGCCACCAACCCGAAAGTCCGCGACTTCATTCGACGGTATCCGAGGGTCATCGAGGACATCCGTCCACTTATGGGGCAGCCGCGTTCAGGCTCGGTGCATGCCTCCGCCATCATCATCACACCCAAACAGCAGGACGGCGAGCCGATGGAGTGCTTCGACTACACGCCCATCAAGCGAGTGGACGGACTGCTCATTTCCGAACTGGACGGATATTCCATCGACGAGGTGGGCTTGCTGAAAAACGACTGCCTCGGTATCAAGGAGCTGTCGAAAATACAGGCCGTCATCGACATCTGCAATCGAGAATACGGTGCGGGGCTCACTTTCGAGGGCATCGTGCGCGGCGGACTGGACGACGAAAAGACGTATCGTATCCTTGCGGAAGGCTACACGCAGAACGTTTTCCAGTTCTCCTCGCCGGGCATGACCCGCTTTCTGCAAGACATGCGCCCGGAGTACATCGGCGACTTGATTGCCACCGGTGCCTTGTACCGTCCGGCAACGCTCGATTCGGGTTCGGCCGAAAAATACCTGCTCTGCCGCAGGGAAGAGGTCGCGCCCGTTTACCTGTGGGGAACTTACGATGCCCTGAAAAACACCTACGGCGTGCTGGTCTTTCAGGAACAGCTCGCCCAGATGGCGCGTGAAGTCGGCGGCTTCTCGCTGGCCGAGGGTGTGCGGCTGCTGAAACTCATCTCCAAAAAGAAAATCGACGTCATCCGCGCCATGAAAGAGAAGTTCATGACGGGAGCTGCCGCCAAAGGGTGTCCCAAAGAAGACGCGGAACACATCTGGGAGATGATCGAGGCCGGTGGCGGTTACCTCTTCAACGCCAGCCACGCCACTGCCTACGCCGTCACCAGCTACGTAGGTGCCTACCTCAAAGCCAACTATCCGACAGCCTTCTACACCGTGGCGTTGCAGTGGGCCGACGACAAGGAGATTCCGCTGCTGATGTCCGAGATGGAGCTCTGCTCGAAAGCCCGTATCGTACCGCCCGAAATCAACACCTCCCGACAGGCATTCTTCACCGACTACGCCTCCGATGAAATCTTCTGGTCGCTCGGCCGCATCAAACAGCTCGGAGCCAAAGCCGTTGCCAGCATCGTCGGGGAGCGGGAGAAAAACGGCCCTTACACCTCTGTGGAGCACTTCATCCACCGGATATTCCGGTACAAACTGAAGAAATACGCTTACTGGGACGACCCCGACAATGCCGAGGAGGCCGTGCGTGTGCCGGTCAATGCCCGCCATGTGCGGAACATGATATTGGCCGGCTGCTTCGACAAGGCGGAAGGCATCGGTACGGTGACAGAACGTTACGGTCTGCTCGCCCGTGCCGCAGCGGAGTTGGGTTTCACGCTCTCGGAGAAAGACTTTCCGGAGGAGTTAGTCGGGCGGCACTACTTCTGGAGCCGCCAGCAGATTGCCGTATCGGGCATCGGTTCGGTGGACTACCGCCGTATCTTCGAGGCATCCGAAGCCCGTGCGCTCGTGAAAGGCAAAGCCTCCTACCTGAGCCTTCACGACGTGCTCAACCCGGCCAGCGACGGACGGCGTGCCGCCGTATGCGCCTCCGTCACGGAGCTGTCCGAGCGGACGAGCGGCGAACGCAAGCGGTTTGTCAAGTTGACGCTCCAGCAGAATAACGTTGTGGCGGAGATGGTGTGCTGGAGCGAGACCTGCGAAGCCTATCGGGAGAAAATCTCCGCCCTGAAAGACTGTATCGTCATCGTGTCGGGAATGGTCAGGTACAGCGACTATTCCGGTACGAACAACCTGCAAAGCACCAAATCGACAATCATTCATATCGTATAATATGGCAGTACCCAAGACAGAACAAGGAATCTATACGGCCGTCGTCCTCGACTTCGAGACCGGCGGTCTGGACTGCACGCGCTGCGCCTGCACGCAGATAGCCATGCAGGCCGTCCGGCTCGACACCTTCGAGGTGCTGGGCCGCTATGCGAACTACATCGCCCCTTACGACAAACAGCCGTTTGGCGGGGCACCCAAACGCAAAGTGCTTAAAACCCGGCGGGAGATCGAACAAGAGAGTTCAGCCGAACCGATGGACTACGAGTCCGCCGCACTGAACTACACCGACATTACGATGGAGCTGTTGCGCTCGCGGGGCGTATCCTTGAAGCAGGTGGCGGCGGAGGTCATCGACTTCGTCCGCAGGCACACGTTGAGCAGGGGTGCCCGCTACAAGCCGGTGCTTATCGGTCAGAACATCCCGTTCGACGCGGGTTTCCTGCAACAGATGATGGCTTATGCCGGGTTGCTGAAAGAGTTCGCGCAGGTGTTCGCCGGTACGACGGACTTTTTCGGAAACTTCCAGCCCCATTACCTCGACACCATCGACCTGGCACGGCTCTGTTTAGCCGCCGATCCGCAGGTCACGTCCTACAAGCTGGAGTTAGTGGCCGAACGTCTCGGTATCGAGCTGGACGATGCTCACGATGCCGATGCAGACGTGACGGCCACACGGGAAATGGCCGCTCTGTGCTGCCGCCGTCTGCGGCAGAACGGAGACATGGATATTTCGCAGCAGCGGACACCGAAAACGAGGGATCATTTCAAAATCTGAAGCTATGGAAGAGAAGAAAGAAGACAAGATAGAACGGGTCACGTTCCGGGTGGAGGATCGCATGACCTACGGAGTGCTGAACTACGACGGCAACGAGCTGATGGCCGCCATTACGGGGTATGACCTGAACGTAGTGTTCAACATGCGGCTCATCAACTCGCTGGCGGATGCCGAAGCATGCGCCGACGCACTGGCCGATGTGTTTTACCAGACACTGATGGAGCAGCTTATCTCCAGAAAGGCGGATTTTATTCAACCGCCGAAAGAGCAAACCTCTATTCTTTAACAAAGAACTCCGGCCCGGATTTCTCCGGGCCTTTTTCAAAGACTGACCGATGAAAAAGAAAGATAACAACAAGACTGCCGAGGTGCTGCCGGCGGTACCGGTTCCGCTGGCGGACAAGCCGCTGACCGAAGAGGAAGACAAGTTCTGTGAGCTGTACGTTTCCGGCGGTCCGCTCTATGCCGGCAACCACCGCAAATGTTACGAGGAGGTATTCGGCAAGGGCAAGAACGTCCCCATCGCCAGCCGTCTGTTATTAGGGCGTCCGCATATCTCGGCACGGATACGGGAGATGATTGACAGCGTGCAGTTCGACGTCGAGACCATCGCTACCCGCTTGCAGGTGGCCGAGACACTCAAAGCGGTAATGAGTGAAACCTCTTCGGCCGAGTACACCGACAAATTTGGCGTACCTCTTTCTCCTGCACCGTTGCGTGCCGTAGCCGTCAATGCCGCCAAAGCCCTCATGGAACTTTATCCCATCAAATGCTCACAGGAAACCAAACTCCGTATCGACGGCGGCGAGGGCGGCGTGGTCTTCAACGTTATCGTTCCGCAAACCGCACCGCCCCATGAACAAGGATAATCCCGGACCGAGGATCAGCGGTCGCACGGCGGAGCGGGTGCTCTACATCCTCGTTATCCTCGGGTTGCTCCTGTACGGCCTGCTGCGGGATTCCGAGGTCGCCGCACGGCTTATGGAGGCCATTACGAATGCTTTTTCCATCTTAATACAAAACCCATCATGACCCAAGTAAGAAACTTCATCAGCGATAACCTGCGGACGATATTAGTCATCGTCTCGTTCGTCGTAACCCTCTATGTACAGCACGTCAGCAACACCGAGCATATCAACGAACTGACACGCCGCTGCCAAACATTAGAGGTGAAAGTGCAGGACCAGTACGAGCGCATAGACGCCATCAAGCTCGACAAGGCGGTGTTCGAGGCGACGACGACCCAGTTCACCTCCTTGCAGACCGATATCCGGGAAATGCGGGAGGACATCAAGGAACTCCTGAAACACAACCGGTGAGCCGTGTGAAAAAATCCAAATTACCATTCATCAAACAAAAACGCTATGATTGCAAGAAATTCAACAGTGAAGATAGTGGCCTCGCCCCAGCTTACGGAGATGATGCTGGAGGAGTTGGCGGGGAAAACAGGCGTGGTGTCGGAAGACCTCACGGGTCCCGAGCGTCGCGGCTGCAAGGGGTATATGGTATTCCTCAAAGACCCGTACCAGGAGGAATACGAGTGGTTCATCCCTGCCGAATCCGTCCGTCATGCGTAGGAGTACGCTATATCTGAGCCTCGCCGTGCTGTTGCTCGGCGGGGCTGTCGCGTTGCTGTGGCAGCGAAACGGCTATCTCAAGGAAGAGCGGAACCGTTATCGGGGCAATACCGAGGCGCTGCTGTCGGAGATGAAGCGTATCCGGGTGGATTCGGTGACGATGGCGGTGGATGTGAATGCGCTGCGGTTGCGGGTGGACGAATACAAACGGCTGCGGGCGGAAGATGCCGAGCGGATAAAGCGGCTCGGGGTGAAAATCAAGAATCTCGAAGCGGCGGCGCGGCACGAAGTGGAGGTCGCCGGACCCATCGACGCAGCTATCCGCGACACGGTCGTCGTGCGGGATACGGTGCCTGTATTGCGGCAGAAGGTGGAGATGATTACGCCGCATATCCGGCTTACTGGAATCATCGAGGACAACCGGCTACGGGGCGAGATACGGGTGCCGGTGACGCTGCGTCAGGCGGTGTGGGTGGAGTACAAGGGCTGGTGGTTCTGGAAGCGGGTGAAGTCGGTGCATCAGACCATTTCGAGCGATAATCCGTATGCGGAAATCCGGTATTCGGAGTATATACAACTATCAAAATAAAGCGGTAGTAAATAAAGACAATTTTAGAACAAACCTCATAAATGAGTAATAAATGTGTGTCTCAACAGTGAACATCGTTCATCTCTGTTCATTGTTGGGCTTTTTTTCGGGGATATGTTCTTGATATTGAGTAGTCTTTGTGTCTGTCACTATTTTATAGTATTGTATATATTGTTGAATCAGAGTATTTTTGCATCCGAAAAGGAAACAGTGTTTAATCATGCAATCGCTCAAAAACGACATCAGGCAAAAGATAATGGATGCAGGCCGCCGAGAGTTTTCCCGCAGGGGATTCGCGAAGGCGTCCATGCGTTCCATAGCTGTACAGGTGGGTGTTGGGGTTGGGAATCTGTACCACTATTTTCCGAGCAAGGACAGCCTCTTTTGTGCCATCCTTGCCCCTGTTACCTCGTCATTTGAAGCCATGTTCGAACGTCATCACGGCGACTATGCCGATGCTTTGGATATGATACGGGAAGAATACCTTGTTTTTGCCGTTTCGGAGTATATGAATCTGCTGCGCGGCAACCGGACCTTGATGAGGATTTTGTTTTTCGGAGCGCAAGGTTCTTCATTGGAGCATTTCAAGGCTGAATTTACCGATAAGGCGACGGAGCAGGTGAAGGTATGGTTCAGGAACAACAAGACGAGGCATCCGCAGATGAATATACGGGTGAGCGATTTCATGATACATCTGCATACGGTGTGGATGTTCACGATGTTCGAGGAGATACTGATGCACAAGATTACCGTGGATGAAATGCAGCGGATCGTGGAAGAGTATATCAAATTCGAGATAAACGGATGGAAACACATATTGGAAATATAAGCGTCCGATTCGGATTGCATGCAAAGGCTTCGGGCAAATTGGAGGAGAGAATTTCAAGATTGAGATTCTCTCCTCTTTTTTTGAACATTTTGAAATAATGTTCATTATTGACGTCTTTTTGAATACCTGATATATGATAATAATCCGATAAATGACATGACATCAAGCGAATAACAATAAATTCAATTATAGAAGACATGAAAATAGAAAGAATCAATGAAAAGTTCGGCTTATTTGCCGGATGGTTGCTGCGGGTGCGCTGGTGGGTGCTTGCAGTGTTTGCCGCAGTCATGGTGCTGGCGGTAACTGGTGTAAGGAAAATGGTTGTGCAGACTTCCTTCGACGACTACTTCATCGAGGGAGACCCCATGTTGGTGAAGACCGACGAGTTCAAGGCGCACTTCGGTAACGACTATTTCGTGGGCGTGCTGACCGAGTGCGACAATCACTTCACGACGCAAAACCTCGAAACGCTGCGGGCATTGTCCGACGAACTGCTCGACAGCCTCTCGTATGTAGATAAGATAACCTCTCTTACCGATATCGAGTTTCTCGCGGGCAACGAGGAGGGAATGGCCATCGAGCAGATTGTGCCGGAAGTGATACCGCAGGATAAAGCGGGGTTGGATTCGGTGAAACAACGGGCCTACAGCAAACCGGAGGTGGCTCGTAAACTTATCTCTAAAGATGGGAAACTGTCGTGGATTGTCATCAAATTGCGTCCCTTTCCGGCCGATTCTATATGGAAAAAAGAGACGACGGTTTCGCCTGATATTCTGACCGGTGAAGAAGTGGACAGAATCATACACAAACCCCAATATGCTTCACTTCATCCGAAAGCAACCGGCATGCCTTATGTCAGCCAGCAAAAGGTAATGTTCATTGGTGCGGAAATGGGACGATTGGCAAAGTTTGCCATACTTATTTCCATCGTTGTCATGCTGATTATGACACGTTCCATGCGCGGTGTCGTGGCACCATTTATCGGTACATTCGGTGGATTGCTCGTCACATTCGGCATTGCCGGAGCCTTGGGATTATATGTAGATTCGGCAACGAGTATTATTCCCGTTATATTGGCGTTTGCCGTATCCATAGCCTATAATATTCATTTGTTTTCGTTTTTCGGCAAGCGGATGTTGATTCACGGACGGCGCAAACAAGCAGTAGTGGAAACATTCACCGAAACGGGTTGGCCGATATTCTTCTGCGGCATGACAACCATCGTGTCGTTGCTTTCGTTCCTTATCGTGCCGATACGTCCGGTAGCCTACATCGGTATCCATACATCGCTTTGCGTGCTGTTTGTCATGCTTACAACTATGCTCGTTACTCCAGTATTGCTATCGTTCGGACGCGACAAGAAACCCAAACCAAACTTCACGGACAATAGTGATACTCGATGGTCGGGAATCATGGTGCGCATAAGTGCTTTTGACCTGCATAATCCTAAAATGATCCTGAGCGTATTCGTCCTTTGTTGTGTAGCACTTGGCATCGGCGTATGGCGTATGGAACCGGCTTTCGACATGGAGCGGACCATGGGAGAGAAAGTACCGTATGTAAACAAGCTGTTGGAAGTCAGCCATTCTGAACTCGGCTCGCTTTATTCGTATGACCTGATGGTAGAGTTTCCCGAAGACGGTCAGGCTAAATTGCCCGAAAATCTCCACCGGTTGGAACAACTTACGAAACTGACCGAGGAATATCCGCTGACCAAACGGACAACGTCTATCCTCGACATTCTGAAGGATTTGAATCAGACGCTTAATGATGGAGACAGGGCATATTACCGCATCCCGGATACGGAAGACGAGGTGGCTCAGATGATGCTGCTCTACGAGAATGCCGGTGGCACGGAATCGGAATACTGGATGGATTACGACTACCGCCGTCTGCGCCTGATGGTGGAGATGTCCGACTATAATTCAGGTGAGGCGGAACGTGAACTTGCCGACATAGAACAGCGCGCAGCCGCATTGTTTCCCGGTGCAAAAATAACCGCAGTAGGAAACCTTCCGCAATTCACCACCATGATGCAATATCTTGTGCGCGGACAGATTCAGTCATTTCTGATTTCGGTACTCATCATCGGCATGATACTGATGATAGTGTTCCAAAGTATACGGATTGGTTTAATCGGTTTAATACCAAACCTGTTTCCTGCAATCTGCGTGGGTGGTTACATGGGCTGGTCGGGCATACCCCTTGATATGATGACAGCTTGCATAATTCCAATGATGTTGGGTATGGCGGTGGACGACACCATCCATTTCATCAACCACGCCAAGTTAGAATATGACCGTACAAAGCACTATCATACAGCCATCCGACGGACGTTCCGTGTCGTCGGCGTGGCAATAGTCACCACATCTGTCATCACCTCAGCTGTCTTTGCAGGCTTTATGGATTCATGCTGTTTACAGTTCTTCAACTTCGGCTGGTTAGCGGTCATCGGCATCATGACGGCTTTGATCTCCGACCTTTTCATTACTCCGGTATTGGTGAAAGGATTTCATGTATTCGGGAAAGAAGATTCCAATAACTCAAAACAGATAGAAAAATGAAAAAAGTATTTTTAGCATTGACATTCGTGCTTGCCGCAGTTGCGGCGCAGGCACAACAATTATCGGGTCGCGACATCATGAAAAAGGTGGATGAACGCCCCGACGGGGACACGCGTTACTCCCGAATGGAGCTTACGTTGGTCAAAAAGAACGGAAGCAAGCGGGAACGAAAGGTGGAATCGTGGGCGATGGACGTAGGCAAGGACACGAAGAAAATCATGTATTTCACCTACCCCGGCGACGTGAAAGGCACGGGGTTCCTTACGTGGGACTATGACGAAATCGGCAAGGAGGACGACAAATGGCTCTATCTGCCGGCTATGAAGAAAACGCGGCGTATCAGCGGTTCGTCGTCCAAGACGGACTATTTCATGGGTACGGATTTTACCTACGACGATATGGGCGACCGCAACGTCGATGAGGACAAACATAAGCTGCTGCGCACGGAGACATGCGACGGCAAGGAGTGCTGGGTGGTGGAATCCGTTCCCGTGGACAAACATGAGATTTATTCGCGCAAGGTGACATGGGTGGCGCAGGATTGCTTGACGGGCATACGTGTGGAATATTACGACAAGCTGGACAAACTCCATCGCGTACTGACCGTTTCGGAGATAACCGAAGTGCAGGGCTTCTGGACGAAGCACCGCATGGAGATGGAGAATGTGCAGACGGGGCACAAGACCGTTATCGTGCTGAAGAATCCGAAGTATGACATGAAATTGGACGCTGCGATGTTCACGGTTTCCAGATTGGAGAAAGAATTATGAAAAAAGGGCTACTATTCATATTCCTGTATTGTATAACTTTTCTTCCTGCCTCGGCGCAGGAAGAAAACGGGCGGCTGCACGTCGGTGTCAAGGGATTCATCGACACGTATCATGCCCTCCGCACCGAAAGCCCTAACGACTGGATGGCATCGCGCAGCCGCGTAAGGGCTGAACTGTCGTTGGAGAAAGGCAATGCGGGCATGTTCGTTTCTGCAAATGCAGTCTATAACAGCCTGCTGAAAGAACAAAGCGGTTTCTTTCTGCGCGAGGCCTATTTGTATTACAGTAAATCGAACTGGGATATCCGTGCCGGACGGCAGATCATCACCTGGGGCGTGGCGGATGCCATGCGTATTACCGATATCGTTTCACCGATGGACTTCACGGAGTTTCTGACACAGGACTATGACGACATCCGTATTCCGGTGAACGGCATAAGAATCAGATATACCCGTCCCAAGTGGAATGCTGAGGTCGTAATGATTCCGGTGAGTTCCTTTTATGAGTTATCCGTTGACGGCAATAATCCGTGGTCGGTCGCGCTTACGGGAGTATCCGTGCCTTATACCATCAATATGGACAATACACCCGAAAAGCGATTCCGAAATGTCGAGTACGGCGGACGTGTCGGTGCTTATCTCAGCGGGATCGATTTCAGCGTCTGCGCCCTTCGGACGTGGAACAAGATGCCTGTTTTCCGCAAAACCGTAACGGAAAACGGTTCATTGCTCTGCGAGGGCGAATACCGCCGCATGACGATGGTCGGAGCCGACCTTTCCGTTCCGTCAGGCAAGTTCGTGGTTCGTGCGGAAGTGGCGGAATACTTCGGGGAAGCACAAGAACCAGTTGTCAATACACCTGTCGTTACGCGCAACAGCACCAACGCCCTTGTCGGGTTGGACTGGTATGCAGGGAACGACTGGCAGTTGGGTGTGCAGTATTCCCACAAATACATCAGCGGCGATTTGTCGGGAATATCCTCCTATCGCAACTCCGGAATGGCGACAGTCCGTATATCCAAGGATTTGTTGCGTAATACCCTCAATCTTTCCGATTTCGCATACGTGGATGTGGCGAACGGCGGAGTTTACAACCGTCTGAGCGCCGACTACGGGCTGACCGATCAGATACATGTTTTCGTGGGGTATGATTTCTTTCGTGCCGACAAAGGCCAGTTTGCCATGTACGACCGCAATTCGGAGGTGTGGATAAAGTTGAAATACAGTTTTTAATCGTTTTAATTCAAATCATTATGGAAACATCGAAAATTAAAATCATCGTTCTTTGGGTAATCGTTATCTGCGGGTTCGCCCTGCATACATTGGCAGACCTGCTGCCTCTATTTTGGGCCGAAAGCATTACGGTCGATGCGACCGGCAATGCGCCTGCTGGACTGCTTACGTTCATGATGACCGTCAGCTACCTGATACCTGTAATCGGTATTCTTTGTACTTTGTACGGACGCAGCCGTCCGTGGTACATCGGAAACGTCGTACTGGCGGCTCTTATGTTTCTTTTCAACCTGTTTCATCTCGGCGAGTTGTTTACCGGATTCAGTGCGGTTCAGCTGCCTTTGCTACCCGTGATACTTGTCGTCAGCGGATTTCTTTGTATGGAGTCGTGGAGATTTGCGAAAAAGTGAATTGGGGCGATTGAAGTAAGTCATGAATAAACGGGAACTGATACGCGCTATCTCGCAGGAGGTCGATTCGACTGTTTCGCAGGAGAAAATAACGGCGATACTCGATGCGGCTGTGTCGCTGGTCAAACGGACGCTTGAAGCCGGAGAATCGGTGAAATGGACGGGATTCGGTACGCTGACCGTCAAGGAGATTCCGCCCAGACGGCTCTATTCGCCCACGTTGAAAAAATACATTACCACGAAAAGCGTGCAGAAGATTGTTTTCGTGGAGCCGCGAAGGCAGAAATAGTGTTACGGATTTGGGATTACAGCGACCTCGGCAATATCGGTGCCGGGGTCGTTTTATTGTAACCGCTTCCGGCGGTTACACCGCTATTCTTTGGTGTAACTCTAACTGCATCGAAGAATGAAACTGCTACTCAGACGCAAATACAAGGCGGAAAGCTATACCATCGGCGACCTGTCGGTTGACGGTCGCTTCTTTTGCCATACCATTGAGGATACCGTGCGGTCGTTGCCCGCGCGGTGTCCCGATACGCCGGCGGGGCGCGCGTGCCGCTGCCGCGAGAAAGTGTATGCCTGCACGGCGATTCCTGCCGGCACTTACAAAGTGACGATGGAATACAGCCCGCGATTCAGGAGGTTGCTGCCGTACCTGCACGATGTGCCGCATTTTTTGGGGATACTGATTCACAGCGGGAATACGGAGGAGGATTCTGCCGGGTGCATCATCGTGGGGAAAAACACGGTCAAGGGCAAGGTCACGGAGTCGCGCAAGACTTCGGACGCGCTGAACGTCCTGCTCTCCACGGTTTCCGACATTGAAATCGAGATTCGGGACGTATGGCATTGAAGAAACTGAAGGCTCCCGAGAGCCTGAAAATCGACTTCTGTCCATCGCCCAAGCAGTACGAGCTTTGGAAACTGCTCCAGCCGGAATGTCCGTTGTGCGGCGGCGAGGTGGAACAGATGCTTATCGGGTATGACGCCAACCGCAATCCCCGCTACAAACCCTACTGCAAGCAGTGCAACAACCAGAACATCCCGCAATTGGTTCTGGGCGGCGGAGCGGCGGGTGGCGGCAAATCGTTCGTATCCAGCGTGTGGCTGGTGAGCAGTTGCATCCGCTTTCCCGACATTCGTGCCGTAGTTGCACGTAAGACGCTGAAAAGCCTGAAAGAATCGACGTGGAACACCATCCGCATGGTCATCAAACAGTGGGGGCTGGTGGAGGACGAACACTACCACATCAACAACGTGGCCGGTACGCTGCGGTTCTGGAACGATTCGGTCATCATCATGCTCGATTTGGCCGACCAGCCGTCCGACCCCAACTTTGAGCGGTTCGGTTCGATGGAGGCGACGATTGCCGCCTGCGACGAGGTGTCGGAGGTCAGCCAGAAAGCCATTGAGGTGCTATTCTCGCGTCTGCGCTGGAAGACCCACGAAACGTTCAAGGTCTCGAAGATGCTGCTCACGACGAATCCTACGACCAACTGGATACGGGGGCGGTTCGTGCAGGACGACAACGGCGACAAGGTGACGCCCCGTGAGGGGGAAGCCTACGTGCCGTTCTCGGTGTTCGACAATCCCGATATCGCTTTCCGCCAGACCTACGAAGCCGCCCTGAACAAAATCAGCGACCAAGCGACGAAAGAACGGTTGCTGTACGGCAACTGGGATTTCGTGGAGGCTAACGACATGGCTATCTACAACCGATTCGATGGAGCCGTGCATTTAGTCACGGGGTTGAAAGAGCGGGTGTACGACCCGACACGGCCGCTGATTACCGTGTGGGACTTCAATGTGGCACCGCACATGAGCGTGCTGCTTGCCCAAATCGACTACGACAAGCGGAAAGTCTATATTTTGGAAGAGGTGTTGGGCACGGCTGCCGCCAAAGAGAACAACACGCCGGCATTGGCCCGCCGAATGAAAAAGAAACTGCTTCTGGACAAACAGATAGGCGGGGTGGACGTAACGGGTGACCCGGCAGGATTACAACGTTCCACGGCATCAGAGGACGGCATCAACAACTTTACGGTCATCACGGAAACATTGGGACAAGGCGTGCTACGTCCCCGTGTGAAACTGCTCAAAAAACAGCCGCCCCAGATTACCCGGTGCGAGTTCGTCAATGAAGTGCTCGACGGTTACAACGGTTGGGAGCTGCGCATCGACCTGCGCTGCCGCAAACTGACGGAAGACCTGATATACCAGACGAAAAACGAGGACGGCACCAAGTCCAAGCAGAAGATGACCGACCCGAAAACCGGTGTGAAATACGAGAAATATGGTCACTTGTCCGATTGTTTGGATTACCTGCTCTGCTACTACATGCGGGATAGCTGGCACAAGTATAAAAACGGCAATGCGGGAAACTACCAGGTGGTATCGACGGCAATGCTTCACGAGGGATTCAACTACTAAAAACTATGTATAGGAGATTTTTGAACGATACGGATTATCTGGGCATCATCACGCAAGAGGCCCTTTCGCAGATGACCAGAGGGAACAGCGACCGGTTTATCCAAGCGGAGGAGTCGGCCGAGATGCGCGCCGTGGAGCATCTGTCGGAGAACTACGAAATCGAGCGGGAACTCGGCAAGGGCAAATATATCGCGGAGTACGACCGCCGGATCACCTTTCCCGTGGGAGCGCATATCTACCATGAGGGGACGATTTGCGAGGTCATCCGCTCCATGAGCGGTTACAAAATGCCGGCGGTGAAAACCTACTGGCAGGAGCATGTGGATGTCAATTTGGACACGGCGACCGTCGAGCGTTACTCCCAGTTCGGGACCTACTACCCGAACGACCTCGTGACGTACAACGGTGTGGCGTATATCTGTACATCCGAGAACGGGTATAAGTTCGGCGAGATCCGCATCCCGACAGTCGAGGGTTGGTTGGAGGCGGAATACACGCCGTGGCAGCCGATAGACTATTCGTTGTGGGATGTGGTGGAGTTCGAGGGAGCATTCTATACGCTGATGACATTAGACGGGTTTGACAACAATCGGACACCGATGGAATCCGACTGCTGGGGAGCCATTGCGGACTACGATCCCGCTTATAACGAATATGAGTTTTCGGAACACGAATATGTGGTGTACGAGGGACATGTGTTCTATCCCGGTACGGATGTGAACGCCGACCTGCCGCAGCGGGGTGTGAACCTCGTGCCGCATGACCCTCGCAACTACAACCTCAAGAAACACATGGTGCGGCTGGCGTTGTACGAACTGACGAAACTCATCGCTCCGAACAATGTGAGTGTGGTTAGGATGCGGGATTACGAGGATTCGATGAAGTGGCTTTCGGACGCGGCGAGGTTGCGGTTGAATCCGCAGATTCCCCGGAAAGTGGCGGAGGACAACAAGCCCGTGACGGACTGGCAGCTTGCCACGTTCCAGACGGACTATGACCCGTGGAAAAATCCGTGGATGACGTGATTTTTTGTTCTGTTCAAGTCGTTTTGCATGTGTATGTATGCAGTCTGTTAAAAATCAACTATTTGATTGGCTTAATGCTGGTGAAAAGACTATATATGGGCATCTGCATTTGATTGCGGAAGTGTTAATTATCAACGGTTTATTACACGATTTTTCGTTATCTTTGCGTTTGCTAAAAGAAAACTATAACTTAAAAATATCGAGCATTATGACAAAAGCAGAAATCGTTGCAGAGATTGCAAAGCAGACAGGAGTGGAAAAGACGGTAGTAATGAATGTCGTGGAGGCGTTTATGGAAAGCGTGAAGGATTCGATGATTGCAGGAAATGAAGTGTTTCTGCGCGGATTCGGCAGCTTCATCATCAAGAAAAGAGCCGAGAAGGTAGCCCGTAATATTTCGAAGAACACGACGATTACGATTCCGGCCCATAATATTCCTGCGTTCAAGCCGGCCAAAACTTTCTTGGCTGCCGTGAGGGAAACTAAATAACGAGACCGATGGCCGTAGTCAGAGAGCGGATTATCCTCCGAAAAGGTCGCCGTAACGGCGAGAAAATGCCGCATCGAATCGACATCAAGGAACTGTCAGAAGGTGATTCCCTGCTTGTCGAAATTGTCATCGACAAGAAAAATGACTTGGTGTACCGATGTCAGTTTGAACCTAAACAGCTTGCCGGGCGACGCAGTGTCACTTTTCGGGTCAGCGGTGAGCAGGTGTACTGGTTATCCGGATTACAACCGAAGCCGTTACTGAAACAGCAGGCGGACAAACTTGTCCCGGACGTCGAACATGTGAAAGAGGAAGAGCCTAAAAAGCGTGGCGGGAAATCGGGTCCCAGAGAACGAAAGGTGCTGGTATTCGATGATGAGGGAAAGTTAGAGGCCGTGATGCGCTCTCTGAAAGATGTGGCATCCATGACCAATCTGCGGGAGAAGGCTATCGACAGGCTCTGCAAAACCAAACGGGTGTCATCGGAGACGGGTTATTCGTTCCGATATTGGTGGAAAGTGCTCGGATTCGATATTACGGATTTTACGTTGACAGCCTCGCAGTATGACGAGCTATGCAAGCGCAAATCGGACTGAAAATATGAAAGGCGCGGGATGGTTCATTTCACGCCTTTTTTGTCGGCAGGCTTTTGTTCTTTGTTGGGAATACAAATGAATGCCGTGTCGGAGAAGGTAACTTCGGCGGCTTCATTGGGATCTAAGATGCCTTCCGCCACAAGTTGCTGCATGATTTCCCGGGCTTGTTGTTCACGGGGAGAATTATTGCCGGTAACAGGTTCCGATTGCGGAGCAGACGAGTGTTTCTGGTTTTTGTCCATTGCCATGTAAGGGTGGCTGTTGCCCCTACAGACCAGTTATGTTATTGATACGAAAAGCGTGGGACATCAGCTTGCCGTAATCGAGGTTCTGGTAAACCCTACACATAACAAGTAACGCCCACGCAAAACGTGAGCATTCAGTCTTGTTATCCCATGTGTAGTGAATGTACCAGATTCCGATTACGGGATAAAAGCTAAACGCTTTCTAATATTTTCTCTTAAAACACCGCAAAGATAGCGAATATTTGCCGTGTTTGCATAAAGAAGCCGCAAGAACTTATGAAAATACCTCATATATCGGTTCTTACGGCTTGTTTTCCGGCGCTGAAAAACTATATATTATTTGACCTTGTACAAGGCGAGCAGGCGACCGTCCTGCATATCGGCGATGAACGTCCCGTTGGAGAGGGTGCATTCGTGGATATGGGTGTCGTCGGGGTCGGATTGCAGGAGGGATTGCCGGGTGGCTTCGTCGATGAGCTGCATGGCAACGCCTTGTATGGTTGCGGCAGTGGCATCGGCAGACAGTTCCAGGAGCTGCTGCAAGAGTGATTTTTCCATTGACCTGAATGTTGAGACCTTATGTCCCTCTCAGGTCCGGTTATACATGCGAAAGCGTGGGACAGAACCCGCCCGCACCGAGGCTCTGGCAGCCCACCCGCAAACAAGTTAAGCCCACGCTACGCGCAGGCGTCCAACTGTTTGTCTTGCGGGTATGAAACGGCCAGATTTCGGTGCAAGAACAAAAAGCTAACGCTTTTAATATCTTAAATCTTTTGCAAAGATAGGGATTCTGCCTGAAATAACGGGGTAATATAACAAGAAAGCTACCGGAAATTTTCCGATAGCTTTGATTTTCGGGAGGTGTGATGCGTTATTTCGGGCGTGACGGGACGAAAGTGATTCGCTTGGTGCCTTTGGAGGTGGTGTACTCTCCCAGTCGGGCGGAATAGAATCGACGGGGCGGAATGTCTTTCATGACGAAAGAACCGAATCCGGACCATTTCACGGACTCGCCGGTCGCCAGGGTGCGCTTGGTGATTTCGACGGCCGTGTCGAGCACCTGGGTGATTTTGTCCTGTGACAGGGGAATGTCGAGTTCGCGGGAGATGGTGCGGATGAGTTCTGTTTTGTTCATTGCTTTTGCTCTACACGAAATACATAATTAACTCGTCCGCTATCCTAAATGTCCTACTGCATTTTGTCTATCCCACCTGTATTTCCTCGATGTTGACCAATTTATTGGCGATGGCGTAAATCGTCAGGCCTGCGGTCGTGTGAATCTGTAACTTATTTGAGATATTCCGGCGATGCGTGGTGACTGTATGCACCGAAAGATACAATACCTTGGCAATCTCTTTGTTACTCATCCCTTTCGTCACGCAGGCGACAATATCCTTCTCCCTGTCGCTGAGCGTCTCCAATTTGTCTTTCTTGTCCGGAGCGTCCTGGTCGGTCTTGTCCGCATAGGCTGTTACTCCCTTTTCCCGTAACTGCTGTTCGATGAGCTTGACGGCAGGAACAAACAGTTTGTCTTCGATCATGCAGTGCGATGTCAAATCCTGCTCGCACGAAATGATTTCCAGCAAAGCCGCATTCAGCAAGTAGTTGTTCTTTTCGGGATAGCAACGGATGATAACGTCCTTCAACTCTTTGAGCTTGTCGCCTATGGGCGCGTGCTTACTCGCAAATTCGGAGATGGTGTAGTTGCGTTTCAAATGGCCTTGCGACAACTGCTCGACATAGGAGAATACCACATCATTCTCATACTCCATGTGTTTCCGAACCGCCTGAACATACTCGTCGTAGAAACGGATGATAAGCATGGCGATATCGTTGCCTTCCGAGCAATCGACGGCTTCGATCAGTTTTCGGCGGATGCTCGGAAGATTGAAATCCAGAAAGTACTCGTGCGACTGTTTCAGGTAGCGGATCAGCGAAGGCAGAGAGACTTCCCCGAAATGGAAATCCAGTCCCGCGACATAATTCACTACCGCCAAAAAAGTCTTCTCGTCCACACGATGCGTTCGGCATACCTCCCGAACCGATTTGTCGCCGAAGCCCAAAGAAATATCGAAACGTCCCATGACCAGAATCAACTCGCTGTTGTTCCGGACCAAATCGCGCATTTTATCGCCCGCCTGATAACTATTCGAATCATTCATCCTTTTTCTGAAAATCGCTGTTTACGGCTGCAAAATTACTTATCTATATAATAGCAGGCAATACCAAAAAATAGTGAAAGATAGCATAGTAGCGTAATAAAATACTAAAATCGGAGTATTGCCCGCCGTGAAATCCACGGGTAATTTTGCAGCCGGAAATAAACATTAAAACAACCCGATATGAAATTCAAGACGATTTTAACGATGGCTGTCGCGGCGCTTTGCTCGGCAGCATGCAGCGATGAAGAGACCCTGCCGGCCGTTGCCGATATTGCAGGCAGCTATGAAGGTTACACCCTTGCAGGGTGCGCCTATTTCCAGAACACCTGTGCGGCGGACGAGACCGTCACCGTTGCCGAAAACCCCGACGGCACGGCGAACGTGACCTTCACCTCCGGTTCCTGGGGCGAGTTCTCCATCCCCAATGCCCGAATGAGCGAGAACGGAGGCACCTACACCCTCACGGGCAGCGGACAGACGAAAATGGGCATGGGCGGCAATCTCTCGTCCTACGACTGCACCTACACCGCCGTCATCGAATCCCGTCAGAAAGCGCAGATGCAGTTCAAGGTGTCCGGCGTCATGGGCGGTCTGACCATCGATTTCACCACCGGCGAGGCACCCGCCGATTTGCTGCTGGCAGGGACCTGGGAAGGCTACACCAATGCCGGCTGCACCTATTTTCAGAACCGTTACACCGACGATGAAAGCCTGAAGATGACGGCCAACGGCGACGGAACCCTCGCCGTCGTATTCGAATCCGCAACATGGGGCACGTTCCGTGTCGCCGAGGCTGCCGTCACCAAGAGCGGCGACGAATACACGTTCACGGGCGAAGGGACGGTGTCGATGGGCATGGGAGACAACGTAAAGGACTATGCCTTCACCATGACGGGAAAGAGCAACGCCGCCAAGGACGACTTCTCCATCACATTCAATGCACCCGCCGTCATGGGCGGCCTGACCATTACCTTGCTGCCGGGCAAGGCGCCGGCTGCTGCCGAGTAGTAACCTCAAACGAATAAAGAGATGTTTGTAAGCCAAAAAACAATTTCTTTTTTGTCGGGAGTGATAGCCATGCTATCGCTCTCGGCTTGTAACGGCATCTTCGAGGAGATCTACGACGCACCGACGGTCGGCGGCGAATTCGGATTCGTAGCCGTCGACGACGCCACGCATACGGGGCGCATCTATATCGACGCCACGGACTACACCGAGTGGCACTACATCGACCTGCACGGCAAGTCGGTAACGACAGCCTCCGTAGATGCCGAAGCACCTGCGAACTGGGACTTTGCCATACACCGTTACGATGCCAAGACTAACGGCGGTGCCGTCACGGAGAGTGCGGCAGCCGATTTCGGCATGCTGCCCGCCATAAGCTCCATTCCCGCGGAGGCATTTGTGACCGACAAGTGGACGACCGACAAGATAACGGTGGACATGTCGCAGATGATGGACGGTATCATCCGCTATGCCGAAGACTGGTATAACCCCTGCCTCTCCGGATGGCTCCATGTCGATACCTCGACCATGCCGCCCGTCTATACGCTCTCGGGAAAAATCTACCTGCTCCGTCTTGCCGACGGCACCTTTGCGGCACTCCGCCTGATGAACTTCATGAACGACGCGGCCGTCAAGGGATTCATGACCATCGACTACCTATACCCGGTACAGCCATGACAGGAAGAATGACTATATTTTTACTGCTCGGCCTGCTACTTACGGTCGATGCCGCGGCCCAGCGCAGCATATCCGGCACGGTGACCGACAGCTACCACGAGCCTTTGCCGGGCGCTGTCGTCATGGTAAAAGAGCGTCCGGCGCTCGGTGCAGTGACGGATACCGAAGGACGTTACGAACTGCGGCTGCCCGATAACGCGAGTTATACGCTGACGGCATCCTACATCGGCTGTTTCGATGCGGTGCAGACCGTCGGCGGCAGCCGGCGGGATACGGTGGATTTCCGCCTGAAAGAGAATCCGATGATGCTCGACCAGGTGGTGGTGACGGGAACCCGCACACCCAAACTATTGAAGGACGTACCCATCGTGACGCGCGTCATCTCCGAGCGGGACATCAGGCGGACGGACGCCACCCATATCGGCGACCTGCTGCAAACCGAACTGCCGGGCATCGAGTTCTCCTACTCGATGAACCAGCAGACCTCGCTCAACATGTCGGGCTTCGGCGGCAATTCGGTGCTTTTCCTCGTCGACGGGGAGCGGCTGGCTGGCGAAACGCTCGACAACGTGGATTACAGCCGTCTGAATATGGATAACGTGCAGCGCATCGAAATCGTGAAAGGGGCTGCGTCGTCCCTCTACGGCTCGAATGCCGTGGGCGGCGTGGTGAATATCATCAGCCGCGAGTCGCAGGAGCCGTGGTCGGTGAATCTGAACGGACGCTACGGCGCGCACAACGAACAACGCTATGGCGGCTCGGTAGGATTCAACCAAGGGCGTTTCAACTCGCTGACCAACGTGCAGTATACCTCTATCGATGCCATCGACCTGTCGAAAGGCACCGACAACGCAGAGGTCGGCGATTACAGCACCATATACGGTCACTCCACGCTCAATGTGAAGGAGCGGTTGGTTTTCACCGCAGCGGACGGTCTGAAATTCACAGCGCGGGCGGGCTATTTCTTCCGCGAGCGCAACTCCTCGGAGAGTCTCGAAGACCGCTATCGCAGCTTCACGGGCGGACTGAAAGGCAACTATGCCGTAACCGACAAGGACGATCTGGAACTCTCGTATGCGTTCGACCAGTACGACAAGAGCGACTACCTCGTGGCCGGTGACCGCGACGTGCGCGATTACAGCAACGTACAGCATGCCGTCCGCACACTTTACAACCACACCTTCGCAGGCAAGCATATCCTGACGGCGGGAGGAGACTATATGCGCGATTACCTGATGTCGTACCAGTTCGAGGGGAACGGCAGCCACACCCAGCATACGGCGGATGCCTTCGCCCAGTTCGACTGGAACCCCCACAAGAGGTTCAACCTCATCGCGGGGCTGCGCTTCGACTGGTTCTCGGAGGCGAAGCTCACGCACCTCTCCCCGAAAATCGGACTGATGTACAAGGCGGGCTACTGCTCCCTGCGCGGTTCGTATGCCGGAGGATTCCGCGCACCGACGCTCAAAGAGATGTACATGAATTTCTACATGGGCAACATCTTCATGATTTACGGCAATCCCGACCTCAGGCCCGAATCGAGCCACAATTTCTCGCTCTCAGCCGAATATCTGAAAGGGCGGCACAATCTGACGGTCACGGGATTCTACAACATCGTCGACGACCGCATCACCACGGCGTGGAGTCAGGCGCTGAGCGGTCAGGTCTATACCAACATGTCGCGCCTGCAAGTGGCAGGCGTGGATGCCAACGCTTCGGGACGCTATCCCTGCGGCATTTCGTGGCGGCTGTCGTATGCCTATACGCACGAACATATCAAAAAAGGCGAGCCGATGCTCTCCTCGACCCGTCCCCATGCAGCTACGGCGCGCCTCGCCTACGACAAGGACTGGAAAAATTACGGCCTGAGCGTGACGCTCTCGGGACGCTGGCTGTCGAAGGTGACTACGGACGTTTATACCGAACTCACCTCCTACGAAGAGACCGAGCGGCAGACCTACCCGGGTTATACGATCTGGAAACTGAGCCTCACGCAACGGGTGTGGCGAGGCATGAACGTCACGTTCGCCGTCGATAACCTGTTCAATTACCGCCCCGATTATTATTACAACAACTCCCCGAGTACGACGGGAACCACCTGCTCGGTGGGGCTGTCGCTCGATTTGGAGCAGATGTTCAAGAAGAAATAGAAAACCTTAATTCCGCAACACTTTGATTTAACTTTATTTATAAGTACCTGAGCAACAAA
>ENA-OPTB01000401-OPTB01000401.1-human-gut-metagenome-genome-assembly--contig:-NODE-401-length-42828-cov-5.465200_pt1 | contig 42828 bp, 50 predicted proteins | sample MGYA00241810_ERZ501911 | MGnify/ENA primary metagenome ERZ501911 (study PRJEB25962, sample SAMEA2042304) | human gut metagenome | biome: human gut; feature: human-associated habitat; material: faeces... | reverse complement strand
TGAAAGAGTGTTCCCATTCTTTAATGTGCGTTTTATTTCGGTGAATGATCATTATGATTCGTTCAGAGATGACATAAGTCTGCTGATCAGCATGTCAAACGTGTATAATGAGTTTTATTCCAGAGATTTGGCAAAGAAAATAAGAAGTTCATACCGGACGAGCTGGGCAAATGGCGAATTTCCTTCCGGTCAGATGGCTTATGGTTATGAAAAAGACAAGGATAATCCTCATCAGCTGATTCCAGATCCGGTAGCAGCACCAGTGGTGAAAAAGATATTTCAGTATTTTATTGATGGAATGACTTATGCAGAGATTGCCCGGAAATTAAATGCGGATGAGTATCTCTGCCCGAAAGCCTACAAGCTGGATAAAGCAGGAAAAGCAAATGAAAAGTCAGCGACATGGACATGGAGTGGAGGAACAGTCCACAAAATCCTTGAGAACCAATATTATGCCGGTGATAGTGTGCATAATCAGTTTACCAATGATTCCTGGGCAGCACAGAGACAGAAAATGAATCAGAAAGAAGAATGGATCATTATCAAAAATACCCATGAGGCACTTGTGAGCAGAAAGGATTTTGATGAGGTACAGGAAAAGATTGGTCATATCGTAAAACGGGTTAATGAAGCTCGTAAATCAAATGGCAATAATGTAAGAGACTTCAACTTTTTCAAGCAGAAAATTGTATGTGCAGACTGTGGAAAAACCATGTATTTATATGGGAAAACAAAAGGCAATCATCGTAGGTTTTACTGTGGAAATAATAAGCTCCACGGGAAGTGTACGCCACATTCTATCACTGATTTGGAAGTGAATGATTATGTACTGCGTGTGATACGTGTACATATCAATGTATATGTTGAAAATGTAGATTTGATTCGGCGGTTGAATCAAAGACAGGAAAGCATTAAAAAATATGATGTGTTTAACAGGGAAATCAAGAAATGCCGGAAAGAACTGGAAAAAGTGGCAGTACACCGGGAAAGATTGTTTGAGGATTATGTGTGCCGTATTATTGATGCAGAGCAGTATGAAACATTTTCAAAGCAGGATGCGGAAACAGAAAAAGAGATCCAGAATAACATGGAAATTTTATTAAAGCATCAGGTTGGATATGAAAAAAATTTTCACACAGAGGAAGAATGGGAAACATTGATCAATAAATACCGCAATACGAGAACGCTGACAAAGGAAATGGTCAATGCTTTTGTAGAAAAAATCGAAATACATGAAAGCGGTTCTATTACGGTACGTTTGGTGTATGATGATATGTTGGAAGAATTAAGAAAATATGCAAAAGAACGGGAGGCTGAGTTATGCCAGTAACAGAATGTATCGCTGTTTATATCAGACTTTCGTCGGAGGATAATGATGTAGATGGCAGTATAAAAGCCGAAAGCAACAGTGTCAGTGCACAGAGAATGCTGATAAACGAATTCATCAAAAAACAGGACGAATTTATTAACTGTTCAGTAGTTGAATATGTAGATGATGGGTACAGTGGTACAAACTTTAACCGTCCAGGATTTCAGAGGATGATGGAAGATGCAAAAGCAGGACGTATAAAAAGTATTGTTATAAAGGACTTTTCAAGATTTGGAAGAGATTATCTGGAAGTGGGGAATTATCTGGAAAAAATCCTGCCAGTCCTTGGTATTCGAATTATCTCAATTAACGATGGTTTTGACAGTATCAATTCCTCTGGTTTTACTGGAGGAATGAGTGTAGCGTTAAAAAATATGCTGAACGCAATGTACAGCAGAGATTTGTCCAGAAAAGTTCGTTCTGCGATGAAAACACATGCTAAAAACGGTGAATATATGCCGGCTTTTCCAAAATATGGATATATTAAAGATCCAGAAGATAAGCATCATCTGGTTATAGATCCAGAAGCGGCTGAAACAGTGAAACTGATATTCACAATGGCGGCAGATGGGAAAACCAAAGGACAGATAGCAAAATATCTGAACGAAACCCATGTGCTTACATGCAGGGAGTATATGTGCAGAAAAGGTATAAAAATGCACAGAGAAAACGAAAAAGAAAAGAAACTCTGGTCAGTCACAACAATCTCAGATATGCTCAAAAATGAAGTGTATCTTGGAAAAATTATTTGGAATAAAAAGAGAGTGGCAAGAACAGGAAGCAATAAATTGGTTTCCAATGATAAAGAGGAGTGGATTGTTGTAGAAAATGCACATGAACCAATTATATCCGATGAATTATTCCGGAAAGCAAATGAGAAAGCGTTTACTAACCAGAAAAAAGTTCTTGCAAAAAGAGGAGTAGCCTGCCCTATTTTCTTTTGCCCGACCTGTGGAAGAAGACTTGGTTTTACCAGCAGAGAGACTGGGTATCGCTGTATGCAGGCACATATCAGTGGTCTTAGTGGGTGTGCGGAAAGTAAAATGGACAGGAAAGAAGCAGAAGAAACAGTACTGGATGCAGCCAGAAATATGGCACAATTCATTTCGGAAAATCTTGAGAAAAAGAAAAGAGAATGGCATAAAACAATTTTGAAAGAAGAAAATATCGCAACACTGAAAAGTGAAAAAAAGCGACTCTCGTCAAGAAAGATGAAACTATATTCTGATTATCGTTCAGAAGTGTTGGACAAGGAAGGGTATATGGAAGAACTGGAAAAAACGACTTCCCGTATTTTAGAAATCACTTTGCAGATAGCAGAATTGGAGAATGAGATTGCAGTAGCGAAGAAAAAATGTGATGAAGCAACAGAAAAAGAAATGGAAGTAAATGAGATTGCAGCATTGCAGGATTTTGACAAAATACAGCTGTCAAAGATTATTGAGAAAGTCTTTATTTATGAACCAGGTCGTATGGAGATAAGCTGGAAGATGGATGACATTTTCTACAAAGAAGAAAAAGCATAAACGGAATAAGATTGTTCGCAGGAGCATCACTGGATGAAAACAGTGGTGCTTTTTGCGAATTAAAAGCAAATTTTTTTTAGACTTATATTGACAAAAGCAGAAGTGCTTGGACTGAAATGGGAAGATTGTGATTTTGGAAAAAGAGAAATTACAATCAATAAGACAATTCATTACTCAAAGGCTTCCAGTCCCGTTGAGGGTTCAAAGTTTTTCTATACGACTGCAAAAACCATATCAAGTAATCGTGTCATTCCTATGACAGATGAAGTGTATGAGATTTTGCAAAATCAGAAGATAAAGCAGACAGAACAGAAGATGTGGAAACGCTCGATATGGAAACAGCATAAAGAATTTCAAAACTTGGTATTTACCTGTTCGGACGGTTCGCCAGTTTATTATTACAATGTCAATAGTGCAATCAAAGACTATGTAGCGAAAATCAATGTGATAGAGATTGAACTGGCAAAGGAAGAAAAGAGAGAGCCAAAGATACTTGAATTGTTTACCTGTCACACTTTGCGACATACATACGCTACAAGGTGTTATGAAAATGGAGTAGACCAACAGGTAGTGCAGAAACTCTTAGGTCATTCCACATTGGCAATGACAACCGATTTATACACGCACGTTTCAGAAGAAAAGAAAAAAGAAGAAGTAGCCGAACTGAAAATATTGGCTTAAATTTGGAGTAAAAATGGAGTAAATCAGAAGATAGATAGCGAAAAACAGCGTAAAATCAACATTATCTGTGTCATTTTTGTTTTGGAAATAGCGTATATGTGTGATTAATGAAACCTAAAGGTGGATATGTATGAATAATTGAAAATATACATGACAGTAGTGAAAAAATATGCTAACATTATATAAAAGAAATCGGATTTAACTAATGAAAAGGAGGGGATTTTATGCCGAAGAAAATTATGTTAGCACTATCAAATGCAGAAGGAGATTGTGATAAACCGATACACTGTGAAGACCTTGATAAAAATGATTATGAGACAAAATACAAAGGACATTTGACTTGTATAAAAGGTTGTAAAGCTAGGATTAAATACACTGAGAGAAAAAATAATGTGAAATTTTTTAGTACATGGAATAAAGAAGGTGATTTACACGATGAGGGGTGTCCATATCATGTGGATTACAAGGGAAAGCGAGGAAGAGCTAAATTAAAAGCATATTATGAAGGAATACAATTAGATGATGATACTATTTTAAAACGTTTGCAATGGAAAATGGAACGGCTATTAAAAATACATGATGAAAATGAAATAGAACATCCTCGGAATGGAAGTGCTAAAATTACAAATACGGGAGAAGGAACAGTAGATGTTTCAGTAGAAGATGAAAATGGTGAGAAAAGTGGAAACGCACCTAATTTGAAATATGAAGACGCTAACTTTATTACCAAGGATGATGAAGGATGTATGAAGTCGGTATTTGGTGTGATTGATAATGTACAATTGAGGTCGGAAAAGTCGGGAGCAACATATGCGTATCTTAATCTTAAGACAAATCATTCAGTAGTTAATATTTATTTTCCGGAAGCTTTTTACAGTAATGAAGAAGCAAATGGCGTGGAGGAATTTGAAGTTTATATAAATCGAGTGAAGAAGATGGTGGAGACAAAAACAGAAGATGTGATGGTAATAGCATATGGAGATATAAGAGTGAAAAAGAAAATGGGTGTTAATGTTAATATTATTTCTCCCAAAAGAATTCTTGTAAATAATAAAACGTATTTTAGTATTGTAAGACAGGATATTTAGAAAAATTGATATTTTTGCTGAAGAGGTGATTGATAAAGAGAAGTCAATATTTCAAGGGTAGTAAGAAATGATGTAGATAGTAGCGATGTTTGAAAATATATACCTTGTGGCAAGATTTTATAAGTATCTAATATGGTAATGTGAAAAAGAAACTATGGTAATCTTTGTCTGCGTGAAAGATTTAGTAAATACTTAAAAAACTTGGTATTTACCTGTTCAGACGGTTCGCCAGTTTATTATTACAACGTCAATAGTGCAATCAACGACTATGTAGCAAAAATCAATGTAATAGAGATTGAACTGGCAAAAGATGAAGCAAATGCTTATGATGATGGAATGTCTATGGAGAGAGGGCAGGATAAATTAATCAAAGAATATAATACGGAATTTGAAGAATTTATTTCATCCAATATTGCTCCAATGTATAACAATGCTGAAAGAAATAAAAAAGAGTTTGCACAAAATGTAAAGGATAACGTAGAAAGTTATGTTGAAAAGGCAGAAAAACATTTTGGAACCACAAATGATTATTCATTGGCAGCATATATTGACATAAATGGAAAAATGTTAGATTTCTCAGATGGTGGAGCTATTCGAGGAACAGACCATAGAGGAATAGCAGACGTATTAGACACACCTTCAGGTGTAAGTGGAACGGAAGCATTGACAGCATTTATGAATGCAGGAAACATTAGAATAATGGATACGGGAATAGACATTAGCGTAGAGCCAAATGAGAAACAGATTTCTGTGTTAAGAGATTATATTGCATCAAGAAATGGAGAAATCTATATTGATTTTAGTAAGGAAGATGGCTCACCGGCAGGAAGTGCCAGATATTCAAAGGGAACATCAGTCAGTAGAATATTAGCTGACATAAATAATTATTTTGAAGATGGGACAATACCAGAAAATACATATAATGCCATGTCAGACTTTTTATATCAGGACAGGAGAAATACAGATAGTGAAGGAAATGAATTAACACTAGAGCAGCAGGAGTATTTTAAAGATTCAAAGGTAAGAGATGATGAAGGAAGATTAATGGTAATGTATCATGGAACACCTACAGGTGGCTTTACGGTATTTAAGAATGACTTACAGTTCTTTACACCAAACAAAGAATACGCTTCATTCTATGAAGACCCAAGTGCAAGCTCTAGGAAGTCAGGAAAAGAAAAAACCAACCCACAGACCTATGAAGTGTATCTGAATATGGAACATCCATTTGATATAAGGGATGAAGAGACAAGAGAACTTTTCATTAATGATTATGTAAAAGGTGGATGGGCTCTTGGCATAAATCCTTATGAAGAGTACAAGGACACAACAAAAACAGGATTACCATCATGGGAAGAGGCAGACAACATTTATGAATGGTTGGAAGAAAATGAAATGCTAGATGACTATGACGGAATAGTTGTGGACGAAGGTGGTTTTCTTGGAGAAGATAACAATGTTGTAGACAGGGGCATATCATACGTTACATTTAATTCAAATCAGATTAAGAATGTAACAAATGAAAATCCTACAAACAATGAAGACATTCGCTACCAGTCCAGAATAAATGCCATAACAGATGCAGAGAGCATGACACAGGATAATGGAATAGCAAGTTACACGGAAGAAAGATTGGAGGACCTGTATACAGATTATGCTGCCATGAACGAAGATTATTCACAGGCATATCTGACCAGACTGTCACCGGAAGAGTTTTTGAAACTTACCACAGAGGATGATGATGCGTATAACAGAATAATAAGTGAGTCAACCAATCTGGATAAAGAGAAGTTAAGAAATAACAGTCAGCCAATATATTTAAGAATATATGATGATGGGGAGGTTAGAGGACACGAAGGCAGACACAGAATGGCAGCTCTGATGAATGCAGGAATTACAAGTGTTCCGGTAGTATTAATAGAAACATCAGATAATTACGGAAAAGAAATAGGTGACATACAGAGACTTGACAGTCAGGACTTTTCTTTTGGCAGAAGAGATTATTCTGTAAAATTGGGGGATTCAATACCGATAACGAGAAAAAATGATGCATTGATTAGAGAAAAGTTTTTAAATTCAGGTGATGTATTATTTCAGGACAGAACAATATCACCTAGGACATACAGCTTAAAACTTAAAGATAATGTAAATTTCAAAGATGGTCGGAAAAACGCAGATGAAATGTACAGGAAAACTAAGGGAGTTGAACTAAGTGACAGGGCAATAGATATGCTTGTTAAGAAGCTGGAAAAAGACAGCGGAACTAATGTAAGCAGTGATGTATTGCATAAGAAATTAAAAAAGACATTTGAAAATGCAAGAACCAAAGATTTGACCGGTAACGAACTTGTTAAGGAATTAAGGAAGATTGCAGCATTTGCCCTTAATGACAAGAATGACAAACAGAGAAGAACAACCTATGCGCAGAACATACTTAATACGGTCAAAAGAAACAAGGTATATGTAACGGAGCGTCAGAGAAGTTACTTAAAAAGAGAAACAGGACTTAAGTATGAAGAATGGCGTAGGAGTATGTTTGGAAAAGTGAATCTTACAAACAATATAGAAGATGGAGTTACACTTGATGCAATGTGGCAGGAGTGCAGCAGACTGTATCCGGAGGTGTTTAAGTCAGACGTTAAGGTTGAAGAACGACCATTGGAACTTGAAAAGATAACATTTGCCCTCAGTAACGAATATGCAAACAATTATGGGTTTAATTTTGATGATGCAGCTCTTTACTGTGCCACGGAATTAATGGCAACTTACTCAAATCTTACAGAAGTTAAGAAAGGTTCCGGAATAACAACGGACATTGACGGTATCTATAATAAATATCAAAAAGATATGGGCAATGTGAGAGTGGAATATTATAACCTGAACAGAGAATACAATAAAAGGTATCAGGGCGAACTGAACAGATTAAGGAAGGAATGGAGGGAAGATCAGAAGTATCATGAAGAGAACTTAAGACAGAGATATATCAGCATGATTAAACAACGTGAGGCCGACATACGAAATCGTGAGGACAGTGTGTGGACTACAAGGGAGAAGGAAAAGGTTAGAAACCACATAATAAAATCTGTTAAGAGTATAAGCAACATGGTTGTTAATCCGTCTAATCAGAGACATGCACCTGAAGGATTCAAGTCCAAGGTTGCAGAATTTTGTCAGCAGTTTTTAAAGGACACAAGTGTTTTCCAATATGATGACTTAGACAGACTTAAGGTGGCGTATGAAGCATTACGTGAAGATGATGACAGTTATAGTCTTGCGGGAAGTTATGACAGTGACATAGACGATATGCTTACGGTACTTAAGAATACGATTAGGAACAGACGGTTATCAAAGCTTGACAGAGTAGAACTTGAACAGGTTAAGGACATAGTGGATCATTTTCGTTTCATAATTGAAAATGAGAATAAAATATGGTCGCAGGGAAAGACTATGAACCTGGAGAGAACGGGATTGTCAGTAATTGATGAATTGTCAGCCAAAAAAGATAAGGTCCTTAAACGTACGAAGTCAGAAGGAGTTAATTCACTGCTTGATAAGGTAGACGGTTTTGTAGAAAATAATTACACTCCTATATATTTCTTCAAAAAGCTGGGACCAACCTTTGAAAAACTGTATTCAGATGTGAGAAAGGGACAGGATGACTGGGGGAAAAATATAGCAAAAGCTACAAGAAGAATATCTGACATTAAGGAAAAGTATAATTATGATAAATGGGACAGAAAACGTACCTTAAAACTGGGAGGCGGAATTACACTTAACACCGAACAGGCCATGTATATCTATGCTACACGTCAGAGGGAAATGCAAAATGAAACTCAGGAGGCCAGACATCTGCAGCAGGGTGGAATCATTATGGAAGACAGAGTCACGGTCAAGGACGGTAAGGTAATAAAGAAGCAGAAGGTACAGCAGCAGGCATACAAAATAACGGACGGTGACCTTGTAAGATTGGGAAGCTTCCTTACCATGGAGCAGAAAACGTATGTAAATGAACTGGTTAATTATCTTTCAGTAGATATGGCAAAACTGGGAAATGAAACATCAATGAAGTTGTATGGTATTAAGAAGTTTGGTGAAAGCTACTACTTCCCATATAAGGTTGCCGGAAGTGAAATAAGTACAACGGCATCAGGAAGGGGAAAGGTTACACCGTCACTTAAGAATGCTGGCATGACAAAGGCACTGACAAAGAAAGCCGGTAACGCAATTATTGTTGATAACTTTACTGATACGGCAGCAAGACACATAAGTCAGATGTGTACATATAATGCGTTAGCAGTTGCACAGGACAACATCAACAGGGTTTATAATTTCAAGGACCTTAAATGGGATGAGGAAGCGGAAGCAATGGTAGGCACAGGAATGACTGTAAAACAGTTGTTGGATGCAAAGGAAGGAGAAGATGCAGGAAAATATCTGGAACTTTTCCTTGCAAGCATTAATAACGGACTTACGATTGACCCTACGGAAGGATTAACAAATCAGTTAATAAGTAAGTTTAAGAAAGGTGCCGTATATGCATCATTGTCAGTTGCAATACAGCAGCCATCAGCTATATGCAGAGCATTTGCTTTGGTAGACCCAAAATATTTTGCACAGACTACATTTAAGAAACGTGACTGGGATGAATGTAAGAAGTATAACGGTGTTGCAGTAATTAAGGAATTGGGAGGATTTGACACAGGAACCGGACAGGGTGCGGTTGATTATCTGACGGATTCAAGAGCTGACAGTAAGATAGGTCGTACAGTGCAAAAGATTGACAAAGGACTGGGGTGGCTTCCGGGATATATGGATCAGATAACATGGTGTCATATATGGAATGCTGTTAAGGATGAAACAAAGGCCAAGTACAATTTCAATGGAAATGAAGCAGAGTTTTTTAAGAAGGCTTCTGAAAGATTTGACGAAGTTATTAACCTGACACAGGTATATGACAGTGTTCTGGCCAAAAGTGTGAATATGAACTCAAAAAGTGGACTTATGAAGAGTGCCACAGCGTTCATGTCAGAACCGACAGTAACCCTTAACATGCTTAATGATGCACTGCAGAACGGAAACAGAAAGTATATATGCAGGGCAGTGTCAGCAATTGTTTTGCAGACGGTAGTAAATGCAGCACTTAAGGCATTAGTACAGGCAGCAAGGAACAGCAGCAGTGATGATGAGGATAAATCATATGTTGAGAAGTATGCCAAGGCATTCAGTGGTGATGTGGTTGGTGACATTAATCCGTTGACATGGATTCCGGTGGTTAAGGATATAGTAAATATCTTTCAGGGATATGATGTCGAGAGGGCAGATTTATCATTAATTACTGATCTGTACAATGCGTGTCAGACTGTGATGAAGGCAAGAGATGGGAAGAAGTCACATGAAGAAGCGGTACAGAAAATGTCGGAGGCAATAGCAGCATTCTTTGGTGTTCCGCTTACCAACATTAACCGTGATATTCGTGCTGTAAGAAATTTTTTTAATGATGTCATTTCAAACAATGTGTTATCAAAGGGACACGTGGGACGTGCATTTCTTGAAGGACTGGGAATAACGACGTCTAACGCAGACATTATTAATGATTACATTGATTCCGGAGACAGGAAGGAAGTAGATGAATTAATTGAAAACAAAAAAGTTGAAATTAAGGAAAAATATCCTTCATATTCTGATGAAAAGGTAAGCAGGGAAGCAATATCAGGTGTACGTTCACTTATCACCAAACAACTTAAGAGCAGATATCTGGAAAATCCGGACAAGAAATCAGAAATTGTTGACTTTATGAAGACAACAAAGATGTATACGGAAGTGAAAAAGAAAAAGACAGTGGATGTATCGGAAGATACAGTGAACGGATGGCTGATAACTGAATTAAAGAAACAGTACATTAATTCAACGGATGCAGGTGATAGGGCTGAAATAAAAAGACAGCTTTGGGCTACGAAGCACTGGAAGAGACTACGTGAACTTGAAAAGCAGTTGAAGGAATGGACAGAATAATACCTGATTACAGGGGGTTAGAAATAGCCCCCTGTTTTTGTATATCATAATTTCAAAAGGAGGCAGGAAATGGGAGAGATAATTTACGATGTAGTGCTTAATGTTAAGTATGCAGGCTGCAGACAACAGTTACATGTTACCACAGGTGAAGTCAACGCAAGAAAACTTAGAATTAAGCTTACTAATGGGGCTGTTCCCATTAAATTAAATCAGTATACCGATACTGCAATTATGCGTGGTGTTAAATCTGACAAAAAACTTATATATAACACCGCAAAGATTACAGAGGAAGGAAATGTTGAGTATACTTTAGGCTCACAGGACACAGTATCAGGAAAAACATGGTATGAAGTACAGGTATTAAGAAAAGATGGTGACGTAGAGCCTAAAATAATATACAGTGCACAGTTTAAAGTGGAAGTTAATAACAAACTGTATGATGATGGTTCAGTTACTTCAACAAATCAATTCGGAGTTCTTGAAGATACCATAGAGACGGCAAGGTCATGGATGAATGAAAAGGATGCAGATATTGACAGCAGAACCCTTACGTGCATAGAAAAATTTGGTTATACGGAAGATGATAATACAACACCGAACACGAGAAAGGATCCATCAAATGAAAACAGTGGAATTATATTTACGGCTCCTAAAATCCCGGTTGATTTTGATTACATAAAGGCAGAGCAGATAGACACAGATCAGTATGCTCTTCGTATACAGGTATTTAAGGATGATGAAAAGATAAATACCGTTACAGTGGCAGGACAACAGAATGTTCAGATTGTTGATGTGCGTGGGGCTACATATATTCAAATCGAGGTGATTGGAATGCCACCGGATGTGGACGGAAAACCGGAACACTTTAGACTTGAAAAGTTAAAACTTTTTTCAGGAGCATTGGGAGATGTGGTTGAAAAGGTTAATAAACACAATCATTGGAAAGGTAAAACGTGGTACGCATACGGTACAAGTTTAACAGACATTAGTCAGGTTGGTCAGTATTGTAAAACAGTAAGAAATTTAAGTAACTTGATTTTAACTAATAAAGGTATATCAGGTGGTGGTATCTGTGCAAATACTTTAATTAAAGATGCAATAATGAATATTACAGATGGTAAGACAAATGCTGATTTAATAACGTTAGAAGTTGGCGCAAATGATACTTCTTCTGCTATTGGAACTATTTACGATACTGGCAATGATACGTTTTGTGGAGCTCTCAATCAATGTATCAGATACCTACAAAAAAATACGAACGCTCAAATAGTTGTTATTTCTTCAACAAATAGTAGGTATAAATCTGATGATAAAACAGTTGAGTTTACGCCGGATAAGACTTTCGGTGCTGACAATCATACGAAATATGATCAGTGGAAGGCAACTAAAGAAGTGTGCGCAATTAACAGTGTTCCTTATATACCCATGGGTGAGGCAGGTGGAATGGGATATGCAAGGATGATTGCGTCAGATCAATACAATATAGATAACATTCACCATACCGTATGTGGTGGCAGAAATTTAGGAGAGTTTGTATGGAGCAAGCTAAAAGATATTCCTTTATGGTCAAGTGAAGAGGTTGTTGCTGTTCCGATTATAATTACTACACAACCACAATCAGTAGATTCGGCTGTAGGAAATGTTGTTTCATTTATGGTTGAAGCACAGGGTGATGGCTTAACATATCAATGGCAGCTAAGTAATGATGGTGGCACGACTTGGGGAAATACATCCGTAAATGGAAATACAACTAAATTTATTAGCTTTGCTATTCCTGGTGCAAATTATAGTGGCAGAATGTTCAGATGTGTAATTACTGATGCAAATGGTAATACATTAGCATCAAACCCGGCAAAACTCACCCTTAATGGTGTTCATGATGTTACGATTACTTCTCAACCACAGGATATTTCGGCTAAGGTTGGCGACACAATAAATATCTCGGTTGTTGCAAAATCAAGCAAGAGTAATAAATTAACATACCAGTGGCAAGTTTCCAGTACAGGAGAAACTTGGAGCAATACAACTGTTACAGGATATAATACTTCTGCACTTAATTTTGCTATTCCTAATGCAAACTACAATGGAAGGCAGTATAGATGCCTTGTAACGGAAGGTAATGGTAGTTGGGCATTGTCAGATGCTATGAAGCTGACAGTTACAAGTTAGGAGGAAATAGCTAATGATTAGAGATGGATAAAAAATGTACCTTTAGTACAGTAATAGTGTCTTGACAGGAGGAAAAATGGAAACAGTAACTGCATTGATAAGTGGAGTAGTAACATTAATCGTGTGTATGATAAACAACCATTACCAACAGGATAAAACAAGGACATTAGTGGAATATAGGCTTTCGCAGTTGGAAAAAAAGGTTGATAAGCATAATAACCTCATTGAGCGTACATATAAATTAGAAGAAGAAATGACGTTGTATGAGGAAAAAATAAAAGTGGCAAATCATAGGATTAATGATTTAGAAAGGAAAGGTGAATGAAGATGAGTAACAAAACAAAGAAATGGATTAAGGCTGCAGGAATTAGGGCAATTAAAACAATGGCGCAGACAGCAGTATCATTAATTACTGTAGGAAATTTAATTACAGAATTAGATTGGATTTCAATTATTGGAATTTCAGCAACAGCAGGAGTAGTTAGTGTATTAACATCAGTAGCAGGTTTACCAGAAGTGGAGGAGTAATAATGAGAAAATATGTAGGAACAAAAATTATTGAAGCAAAGGAAATGAACAGAGGAGATTATAACAAATATCGTGGTTGGACTATACCAGAGAACGAAAATCCAAATGATGAGGGATATTTAGTTAGGTATTCAGATGGTTATGAAAGTTGGAGTCCTAAGAAGCAGTTTGATGAAGCATATAGAGAATATGATGAAAGCAAATTGCCATCAACAGCAGTATTAATGCAGAGTTTTGACTATAAGGAAAGATTTATTGCAGAATATAAGCAGCTTGTAATAAGATACAGAGGATTAGTAAGAATGGTAAATCAGTGGGATAAAGGAGAATTATCATTTAATCCTACTTGCCCACGTAGTACATATAATAGTCAGCTTAAGGCTATGTCAGATTACATTGCAGTTCTGGAAGCCAGAGCAGTTATGGAAGGAATAGAATTGGAAAGTGAGGTAGGATAAATGAAAATAAAGGAAAAAATTGCCAATACATATAATTGGCTGAAAGGTGTATGGATAAAGAAATTTATTGTAATGCATTATTCAGGAGGAACAATAGACACCGATGAAAACAATGGTGAATATTTTGGCAGAGAAAGGGTTGAGGTATCAGCAAATGTTTTTGTGGATGATGATTCAGCTACAGTATCGGTTCCATTGACAGCTACGGCTTATCATTGTGGAAAGGATTATAGTGGAGGAAAAGCTCCATATTGGGGAAAATGTACCAACAGAAACAGTATCGGAATTGAAATGTGTGGCATAGCGAATGATAAAATTCTTGATATGCGGAACCCAACGATTAAGAATACGATTAATTACACAAAAAAATTGATGAAAAAATACGGTATTCAAAGGTCAAGAGTTGTTCGCCACTTTGATGTCTGCGGTAAGATATGCCCAGCTCCGTTCGTCAATCATCCACTTGCGTGGGATTGCTTCAAGTTGAATCTGCTTACTTCCTACAAGGTCAGAACAACCAAAGCAGGGGTTAAGGCTAGAACAAAAATCAACGGAAAGCCAAGTCAAGGGCTGAAAAAAGGTAAGGTATTAAAAATCGTCAGAACTTACTATCAGGACGGACAGCTTTGGGGGAAAACTGCTAAAGGTTCGGTTGTTAACATGAAGAATACGAATTATAAGAAATATCTGTAAAAACCGTGTGAGAGGATAAAAAGATTTTGATGTAACCGGCAAATCTTGCCCGGAGCCAATGGTTAATGAAAAAGTTTGGAAAAAATTTTAAATTGCTATTGGAGAGAAATAGAATATTTATAAATGATAAAGTCAAACCACCAATTCGTTGGTGGTTTGACTATGTCATTAATCAGATATGCCTTTATTCTTGGGGAGTTTAGGGAATAGCTCCAACGAGAAATCTTCTTGTTTCTGGTCTTTAAATTTGCCATTGGCTGTTTTAACATACACTACCTTATCTACAATGGACTTAATTAAGTCATTCTTAAGTTGAACATCATCACAAGTTCTGTATATTTCCAACACCTTTTTTGCCCGGGGGATAATTTGCTCCTGATTGTTAATAAATTCTCGTTCCTGTTGAATTTCCTTGTTCAGGTTAGTAATTGACTGTTCAGTATCAGATATTTTTGCAGACATAAGTTTCTGCCGTTCAAGGAATGTTGCAGAGTCATATATGCCGCTTTCATATGATTCATATATTTTTTCAAGCTGTCCCTTAAATTTATCAATCTGTTTTTTGGATTCCTCCAAAAGGGCAATTTTAGAGTCCAGTGTATCAGTATTGTATTTTTCATGTTGTTCTTCCAATTCATATCCGTCTATCCATTCCTGGATAGAAGAAAGGAGAGCATCCTCAACGAGCTTAAAGGCAGAAGATACATTATGGCATGTCTTTTCCTGACAGATAAGAGATGCAGCCTGCCCACGTTTGACATAAGGTCTCCTGTACATGTTTCGCCCACACATACCACATTTAATGACACCTGCAAGAGGATTGGTAATTGATTTGGCGGGACGTCTTGGGTTAAGTGAGAGTTTTGCCTGAGCCATATCAAAAACATCCTGTGACACAAGTGCAGGGTGTTTACCCGGATACAGCTCATATGATCCGGGTTCGTTCCTTATCCATTTATTAACAACATTACCGTTTTCAACTGCTTTAGAGCGCCTGCTCTTTCCAAAGACGATATATCCAAGATAGTGTTCGTTGCGGAGCATAGAGGAAAGGGTTGAGACTGTCCATACTCCGTTTAGTGGCTTGATTGAATATTCAGTATTTAATTTGTGTGCTATCAGACTAGTGCCTATTGGCTTGCAGCTTCCATCAGGTTGAAGTTCGCCTTTTGCGTACCACTGAAAAATCAGTTTAACAATTTCAGCTTCTCCGGGTTTGGGTTCTAAATGGTAGCCTTTAGACTTCTCATTTTTTACTCGTGAATATCCAAAAGGTGGAGTATGATGTATGTAGTTCCCCTCACGACAGCTTGCCTCCATTCCTGCGTGCAGTCTTCTTTTAATAGTCTTATATTCTCTTCTTGACATATACAGTCCAAATTCAAAATATTCCTGGTCAAATTCATCTGCAGGATTATAAGTCTTAAGTGGTGTTACTATCAGAGTATTAGAATAAGTGAATGTGTTAGTAACTATTCCCTGGTCGGAAGTATCGCCACGTGCAAGACGTTCAATTTCCATAACAAGGACACCCTGCCACTTACCTTCTGATACATCGTTCAGTAAACGTTGCATTTGAGGTCTTGCGGAAATACTGTCCCCGGAAACCACCTCCTCATATATTTCTTCAATGACTAGATGTTTTTTCTTCGCCAGTTCAATTAATGTGTCCCGGTGACGTTTCAGAGTGTCACCATGTCCCTGATTTTCAAGTTCTCTGTCCGCTCTGGACTTACGTAAATATATGCAGTATGCCATTTTAAATCTCCTTTATGTTTAAATTTATGAAAAAGGGTACAAAAAATACACCCGGAGTTTGCCAGATGTACCAATTAATGATATACTATGAGTGTGTGTTATATGATCATTAATTGGTCAAGGGCTGACTCCTAAGAGTTGGTCCTTTTTTACCATTTAGGTGGTTTCACCGTAATGGTGATAAACTAATACACGTAATATTCAGCGAAACCCATATCAAAAGCATAAACGAAACCTGAGTATTTACCGACTTTTCGTGGACCGACAACAAAAGTACGAATTGCTATATTTTGACCTGACTTAACTTCTGCTATGTTAGGATTAGAACAGAAATAGTATAGCTTATGTTTGTGCGATGGATCTGTTAAAGTTAATACATATTTTGAATTTTTAAGTTCTTCTGTAAATGTATTGTCTTTTTTTAGTTCTGCCCCAGCCTTTTTAGATGGAATAATCTTTTCTACGAGTCCATATATTATAGGCGATTCATCAGAAAGCGAATCAAAATCTGTATAAAAGTAGTCAATATTGTTGCGAAACGGCGTAATTTTTGATGGAGAAATCAAAGTACAGTCCGATAACAAATTACCTTTAAATATTCCCTTTATGGCAATTACATCACCATCTTCAATAAATGACCACATCTTATCTGGATTAACAGATATAGGTAGTGTTTTGTCATAATCGAATGTATCAGGATATTGATAGAATGCATTGGCATTTTCAGAAGATGAAAGAAGGGGAACATCAGTTTCGTTAAATATTACCTTTCCTCGTACTGTAATCTCTGAATTGTATTTAACATATTTATCCACAATTTTTTTATAAATTTCGTCCTGCTTCGTTTTTATTTCGTCATTTGTAAGATATTTCGTTTCCTTATTGAAATCATTATTTATAGAAATTAATATATTTTCTAATTCATCCATTGTAAATTCTGTTTTATATTTTTTTGGTTCTTTATTATGATTACATGAAGTAGTGATAGAAACTAAGATTAGCAAAAAAAACAAAACAAGAAATCTCTTATAAGTTGTTCTAGTTTTCATAAATCCTCCATTACAAAAATAATTCGTATTTTTTAACCTACGTGTTTTTCATTTATAAAAATGTAAATAATTTCCAATAACATCCCATCAAATCTTATAGTATAATGTGTGTAAGACCTGAAAAGGAGTTGAGTTACATAAGATGAAAATATTGCTTTGGGAAAAGCGGAACGAAAAGGACTACTCAACACGAGAACTATCTGAAAAATCAGGTATCAGTATTGCCGCAATCAATAAAATTGAGAACGGTAAGGCATCACCAACAATAAGGACACTTGAAGATTTAGCAGCAGCTCTTGGATGTAGTGTTTTCGACTTACTAGAAGAATAAACGTTAAATTCGCTCTAAGCAAGAAATTTCATCTTTTTGTTTACTATAGTAAACATTTTTTTCTTTTCTATTGCAAAGATTGACAAATCTGAATATGATTAAAGTACCAATCTACCAATCACACCGGAAGGGGGATATACAATGGATAAAGAAAAAATCAAAATACATATCCTCAAGATGCTTGACATGATGAGTGAAAAAGAACTTGAGGAAATATATGAAATAGTGCATTATCATTTTGTTAATCAAAAGGACCATTAAATGTGGTCCTTTTTTATATTGTACAAATATTTTTTGATAATGCTCCTTTCTTCAGTAGACAATTTCAAATACTCAATTATGAGTGATTTATCGAAATCATCTAATTTATACTCTAAAGCAAGTTCGTCAATCGTAGTTTCTGGTAGAGAAATTATAGGTTCACCCTCTCCCTCTGTCAACCAAAAGTAGTTGACATCATATTCTCGACATATTGCTTTAAGCATACTTTCAGGGATATTATTTCGCCCTGTTTCCCAACGACTTACTGCATTTTTTTTAACACCAAGTCGTTCTCCAAAGACTTCTAATGTAAGTCCAAGAATATTTTTTCGTAAGTCTTTCAGGCGTTCGCCCTGTGTCATGGTTAATCACCTCCTATTCTTTTAAATTTAAATTCATAATATCACGTAGAATAATTAAATGCAATACAAAAAGTTCCCAAAAGATACAAAAAACTATTGACAAAGTATTTTAAAGATACTATACTGTACCCACAAGGAACTAAAGTGAATCAGAAAGTGGAGTAAACAAAAAACTGCTAGGAGCACCATTCCTAACAGTTAAATGCTAAATTTGTTGACCCAATATACTCCGCAGGCTTTCGCCACATCTGATGGTGCCAAATAAGAAAAGGAAAAGCAAGGAGGTGAGCAATATGCCTGAGCAGATAACGACAAAATATGAAGCAGAAAAAGAAGAGGCTAGAGAAATGATGCAGCTGTTTCAGGGATTGGAACACGACGAGAAAGCAACAGTTAAAGGAATGATTTTAGGAATAAAATTGGTGAGGGAGGTTAAGGAAGGAAAAAGTGCATAGTGTGACAAGAAAGGAGGAAAGGAAATGCTAGAAGAAAGAAAAGAAGAGAATGTAGTTAAAAAGGCAGAACAATCTGCAGATGAAATCATCCAGTTTTGTGTAAAAAAGGGAATAAAAATGGATGAATTTGAAATCTTGCAGGATATTCTGCCAAGAAAAATCAGAATGTACATAAAATACATACATTCAATAACACCACTAAGGTAATAAGTCTTTTTTATCAACTAATTCCAGATTAATATTTTGAGATATTGTGATGTAAGTATCTGCAATTTCTTTAGCATAGTTGGCTGGATTAGAGTTTGTACTAACATATTGCAAAGTGGCTCTAATGGATAGTTCACGGACGAGTTTTTCAAAGTCGTTCATAGGAATATCTTTCATAATTGTTAATCTCCTTTCATACAAACTCGGTGCTGGAACACCTGTAAGGAAATTGTAGTGCAGGAGATAGGAATAATCAAGAAGTAATAAATTCAACAGACAAGCAGAGATAAGCATATATATTACAAAGACAAAATGCGAAAGGAGCATTAATGGTAGTTGAAGAATTTAACGTCGGTAGAGTGCATATCAGAATCCATGATGATTGCATTGTCTCGCCGGAGGAGGCTGAAAAGATAATGCATAACCTTGGAGTCCAATATCACAATTACCAATTGCGAAAGCAATACGAAGAAAGGAACAGTAATGTCGAAAGTAAAAAGTGTATTAACAGATAACATGGAATGTTGTTATGAATGCGGAAGTACATATGCAGAGTGTCACCACGTATTTTTTGGGAGTTATCAGAAAACAGCCTGTACAAGACGAAAACTGTACCTGCCATTGTGTCCGGAACACCATAGAGGTAAGAACGGACCACATATGAATTATAAAAAGAACCATGAGTATAAACAGTTAGCTCAAAGATACTATGAAGAACACATAGGAACCAGAGCAGAGTTTATGGCTGAGTTCGGAAAAAACTATTTGTAAAGGAGAAAGATAAGAATGGCAACATTAAAAAAAGAGCCTGAGTGCACTAATCAGCACCCAAGCTCGAAAACAACCACAAGAAAACTATACCACAAAAACAACTTGAATTACAAGAGAATTAATCTAATTAAGAACGTTCTCCTAGGATATGTCATAGCATTTCTTTTGGACGCTTATGGTTGGATAATATGCGATACTGCATTGCAGCACACGATTGGATTAACCGGATGGGCTGTAATGGTGTACTTGGTACTTGGAGAAATTGATAAGTTTTTTAATTATATGATACTAGGAGGCACATATGAGTAGTTATTACAGCCAACAGGAAAAGACATATCCGTACTTCGCCCGGTGCATTTATTCCGGCAATGAAAAAATCTATGACGTGCAAAAAAAGAATTTAAGTGACGAAGAACGAAATCAGCTTAATTTCCGGTTTATGAAGGAGAGCTGCCAGTGTGACCATTGCAAGGAATGGAGACAGGATAGAGCTAAGCTTATTAAAAAGCTTAGGGAAATGAAAGACACAGCAGCCCTTAAGAAATTAGGAGAGGAGTATTAATTAATGGACATTGAAATAACCAGTAAGGAATTAGACGAGGCAATGAATAGTCTTGTATGGATTGACAAAAACATTGAAAGCAAAGAGACAGCCACCCCTAAGCAGCAGAAAATTTTAAAAGAATTTAAAAAATCAATGAAAACAGCACTTAAAGCCTGCATGGTGGTAAAGGCGCTGGCAGAAGGAGCTTTAGAAGAAAAGAATATTGAAGTAGAGGAAATATCGGAAGGAGAAGAAAAATGACAGGAATAGGAATATGCAGATACTGTGGTCAGTCAATACAACTGGAACCTAAATGTAATGCAGATCAGGACAAACTAGACGAGATTGCAACAATGCAGTGCACCTGTGACGAGTCAAAACACTATCAGAATATGGTTAATCTTGATAAAGAGATTGACGAAATGTGGGGAGAAGGTCTTGAAGAACAGGCAAACCTTACAAAAGCAGCAGTTAAGCTGTTGGATAGAGGACAGATAGCGGCATTTAGAATAACTAAAAATAGCCAGTTAAATATTACAGGAAAGAAATCAGCAAAAAATGAAATAAAAATTAAGAAAACAGAGAAATATGCTGATGAAATTTCCGTTTAGGAGGAAATATGGAACAGTTAATAAACATTGATGTAAATAAGATAGAAGAACATCCTAATAATCCACGTAAGGATTTAGGAGATTTAGCAGAACTTACGGAGTCCATCAGACAGAATGGTATCATGCAGAATCTGACTGTGGTTAAAAACGGAGAGGATAAGTATATGGCGGTAATTGGACACAGAAGACTTGCCGCAGCAAAGGCAGCAGGACTTAAAGAGGTGCCATGCGTTGTTGCTGAAATGTCAGAGCAACAGCAGGTCAATATAATGCTTGTGGAGAACATTCAGAGAAACGGACTTACTGTAACGGAGCAGGCGCAGGGTTTCCAGATGGCGATTGATTTAGGAAACAGTGTTGATGATTTGGCGGAAGAAACTGGCTTTAGCAAATCTACTATATACCACAGGCTCAATATTGCAAAGTTAAATCAGAAAGCACTTAAAAAGGCTGAGGATAACAAAGATTTCCAGTTATCAATATCAGACCTGTATATTCTTGAAAAAATTAAAAAGGTATCAGACAGAAACAGAATACTCAAGGAAGCAACTGACAGTAAAAATCTTGCTTATCTTGCAAACAGACATATTACTGAAGAAAAATGTAATGAAAATGCAAAGAAGATTTTAAAGGAACTTAAGGACAGAAATCTGGAAGAGATTCCAAGCAACAAATACTGGTGGGATTATGACACCGTTAAAAAGTTTGAACTTGATAAGGACATTGAGAAGGTAAGCCTTAAAAAGATAAAGGGAAAACTCTTTTATAAGCAGGTCAATAGCTGGTTATACATATTGAAGGAAAGAGAAGAGAGGAAAGCACCTGAAAGACCAAAGAAAACAGAAGAGGAAAAAATGCATGCAAGGAACAGAAAAAAACTTAATGCAATACAGGATGAACTGACAAAGGATATAAAGGACTTTATTGGTGAAATGGTTCAGGGAAAGATTGACATTGTAGCAACACCAAATGAGATATGGGATGCCCTTATTCTCCTAGACGTGGATGTATGTTATTCAAAGCTTCAGGTATATATATACAATTTAATTTACGAGAAAAATATTAATTACAATATAGAGATTGAGGATGATAAGAAAGAGGAGCTTAACAATAAAATATCAGAAATTTCAATGGAAAGACAAATGCTTGCATTAATTACAAAAATTCCTATTGTAAACAACTGGTCAAATGAAATTAATAAAAAGTCAGCATCAAAAGTTTTAAAGCTTGTTAAGGTGTTAAGTAAGTCAGGTTTTAGTCTTACAGAAGAACAGCAGCAGTTTTTGGATGGAACACTTGCTGATCAGTGGAAGGATAGCAGACATGTACATGTATGAATTGTATAACAACGGAAAATTAGATGGAATATATACCAGTGATGTAATTGCAAAAAGGCTGAATTTGTCAAAACAATGGCTGTATGAGTGTGTCAGAAATCAAAAACTGATTTCCGGAATATGGCTCATCAAGCAAAGCAGACTAACTTATGAAGAGGCACAGAAAATTAATACAAAGATTCCAAAGGAAATCATCAGGAAAAAACCTAAGAAGATAGTTGTAAAGAAACATAAGAACAGCGCAGGCAGAACGTTCTGCTTGCCAATATACAATGAGGAAGGAAAGATAATCAATGCATAAGTTTGTGACAGTATACAACATTATTCTCAACATATGGCACGTGGCATCTGACTGTAAGGAGTTGAACCTTACGGAGGACAAGCTGTGCGAGGTAATGACACAGAAACTGAATGAAGTTACTGCGCATTATACCGGAAGAGAGCAGAAGCTGGCAATGGTGATAGCTTCAGCAATAATGGAGTATTTATTTGAGAAAGGCAGGTAAAGGTAATGGATATAAGAACAGCAAAAAATATTGAAAAGGCAATGAAAATAGTAGCCGAAATAATGCAGGAAGAAGCGAAGAGTAATGCTGAGTGTTGTAAGAACATAGATGAAAATGTGGCGTATGATTTTGCAAAATTTACGTTGCTGAATTTTACAAAGGATTTAAGGGAATACGCAAAAAAGAATTGGACCAGATTACAGGTAAAAATGCTGGAAAAGGCTATTGATGATGTGCTGCAGGGAAAAAAGTAGGCTAAGAGAGAAAAATGTTAAGAAATGTTAAGGAGTGAGAGAATGTTAAATATTGAGAAATATAAGGAAATGTTGATAGATACAAAAGTGATAAATATAGCAAAACTAACTGTCATAAATGATAAGCCTGTAGAGTGTAGAGAATATCATTGTGGCGAATGTAATTTTGGAAAAAAGGGAGATTGTAAAAGTGGACCATATGTAGAGGAATGGTTGTTCTCCGAATACGAAGAACCAGAAGTTGATTGGTCGAAAGTCAAGGTTGATACACCTATATATGTGAGACGTAGTGATGATGAAGAGTGGGAATCACGACATTTTGCAAAATTTGAGGATGGGAGAGTGTATGCGTGGGCAGATGGAACTACTTCTTTTACAGCTCCGATAAACAGTGCAGTAGATTGGAAACACGCCAAATTAGCAGAAAGTGAGGAAACAGTATGGCAAAGGTCAGAATTACAAAAGAATTAGATTCAAGAAATATGCAATATTTTAAATTAACCAAGAAACGTGGAAAGATTACAGATAGAGAAGCATTTGAAGCAATGGAAGAATCTTACTATTTTGGGGAATACTTAATTCGATTCAATGTTCCAGAAGAAGCACCAATGGATTTGTATGAAGATGGTGATGAGTGGAGATTGTACGCAGTGAAAGAGTTGTTGGAAGAAGAAATATACAAAGCTCATCAGGAAGGTTACGAAGAATGCAAAAAAGATTTTAACCTTGAAAAAAAGGCAAACAACGGTTGGATTCCGTGCAAGGAGAGATTACCTGAAACTTTTGAACCAAAAGCGAAAGCGTATTTAACCACCAATGAAGATGGAATGATAGGAGTGTCATATTATCATCCTATGTGTGGGTGGTCAAATGGTTATGAAAGTGTATTTGACGTGATTGCGTGGCAACCACTACCAGAGCCATACAGAGAGGAGAAGGAAGATGGAAGATAGATTAAAAGAATTAAAACGTGAATTATGGAGTGAAGCTCAAGACGTGCTTGATGATGATTATGTAGATTATTATTTAGCAGAAGAATATTGCTATAAGGCATATAGAAAAGCGATTGATGATATGTTTGCTAATATCATGAACATTACAGAAGCAATGTACAAGATAAATGAAGAGAAATTTTATAATTTACATCAGAAAAAATACAAGCATTACAATAATGCAATTAAAGAGATTTGGAATGAATTGGATAAGCTGAAAGAGGAACTGAAAGGAGAAGAGTGATGAGTGAGACTTTGGAAAATGCAGAAAATAAGGAACAGAATAAAATTGAGGTAGATGATTTAGAAATGATAGTCACTGGTAGTAGTGAAGAGCCTTATTATAGCTTAAAATATCATATACCAGGTAATAAATATTATACTATAGGATATAGTTCTTATTGTTTACAGACAGTGATTAGATTTAGAGATGAGTATTTTACCCTAGTTCCAAAGAAAGAAGCAGAAGTTGTAGAGGTAGAGCTGCTTAAGAAGAAGTTGGAAGAGTATGCAGTAGGTCAATGTACTTCATTGAGAATGGAACAAGTAGAAATAAGTATTGAAAGAGTGTTAGGCCTTTTAGAAGAATGTAAGGAGGAGCAGGAAGATGAATGAGGAAGTAAAAAAAGAAATTAACCTAATTCTAAATCTGCTAAAAGGCTCATTGACACAGAATGAGGTGTCTATGGGATTTGATAACGAAACGGAAAGCCTAATGTTCTTTGATACACAAATTTACATAAAAGAACGTAGATTTGACGGATTTAGGGTTAAGTTAGAGGAGTTAGTGAGGTGATTAGTAATGAACATTCTTAGGCTATTAATTGGATTATTTACAGGCATTGGAATAGTTGTTGTGCTTTGTATAATTGAGCAGATAGTAATTAATATCAAAAACGAGATAAAAGATTATAGAGCAAACAAAACAAGAATTAAATGCTTATGCAGACCCCATGTTTATGCATTACATTCAATTTGGGCTGGCGAGGAAGCAGAATTCATATGTACAAAATGTGGAAAGGAAAAGAGGTTAATTATTGAGCCAAAATCTTTTTATGAATTTTTCAGGAAGAAGGAGAGTGAACAGAATGAGATTAATAGATGCCGATGAATTAATGGATTTCATAAGTGAACATGCCGAGCAAATACAATATGCAATCGAACATAAGGATATGGAAATATTAGAATCGTCAATGAAACAGATACCAACAGCTTATGATGTTGATAAGGTTACACATGAAATCAATAATAAAATACAGGAATTAGATGCTAAGCAACAACTTTTTATAGAAAATGGATTGCTTAATATGGCTGATAAAATGGCAAGCAAAATAGGGATATACATAGAATGTCGTGAAATAGTGGAAAAGGCAGGTAATTGAATGAATGTTGAGAAAATTATTGCAGAGGTTCCAATCACCTTGCAGCAGGAAATAAACGGAAAAATTCAAGTGGCTGTACAGATACATAAAGAATATAAGACTAAGGACAAGCAGTTTGGAGACTACATGGATGCAAGAGACAACGTTTATCGTATGGTTTTTCCACTATTTGTCAGAGAAGAGGAAAGTATGGACAGCGGAATGCTTCTTGAAGGATGGGCTTTAACCCATAAGGCTATTGATGTAACAGTAGAAAGAGACAGCATAGAAAAAGCTGAATTAAAAAGCTATCTCAAAAATCTGTCAAATATAAGAAAATGTGAAATTAAGTTTTGTAAAGAAAGATATAAAGAGGATTATACATGAAAAAGAAAATTCATTTTGGAAAAGGGAGAAGACCGAACCAGTACCAAAGGGCAGGCATAGTTAAGAATGGACTTGACCCATATGAATACCTTGTAGTTAAGGAAACACCGGAGTGCCTTTATATTAAGCATAAAGACACCGAAAAAATACAAACAATAAGATACTGAAAGGATTAATTTGAATGAGGGCAACAAAACCAACATTAAAACAGAAAAAGATAATTCGTAATAATGGATTGAACCCCACCAACTGGGGAGTGGTCAGGGAAACGACAGAGAGCCTTACCATACGGCATAAAGTCAGTGAAAAGGTTAGAACAATTCACTATTAATAATAAGAAGAAACGAGGTCCGGGTGGTCTCGTTTCAAACTTGATATTAACATTATACTTATGGGTAATGTGAGATAGGAGTAAATTTATTTCATGTATGTTATGAGAAAATATGTATTTGAAAATTCCATAGAGATTGAAAAACTTCATACACACAGGTATCACAAGAAGGGTCAGAGGAGAAACAGTAAGTCAAATCCGACACCTGAGAAGATGCAGGAGTACAATCGTCAGAGACAGATTGATTATTTGCGCCGACTAATTAAGCTCAATATGCCGGGCGGATACCATATGGTCCTTACATACGATAAAAACCACAGACCTGACAAGGCACTGGCAAAAAAGCAGTTTGAAAATTTTATGAGCAGAATTAAATATCACTTACGTAAGCAGGGCAAGGAAATCAAATACATATCAACAACAGAGTACGAGGGAAAGTCCATTCATCACCACGTTGTAATTAATGACATTGAAGGTATCATTAAACTGGTTAAAAAACAGTGGTGGCACGGAACACCTAACTTTACTCCAATATCAGAGGGAGAAGATGTACATACTCTTGCAGAATATATCATTAAGGAGACTGACAAAACATTCCGGAAAGAGGACAGTGTGCATGGAACAAGATACAGCAGAAGCAGAAATCTTGTAGAGCCAACATTCAAGGAAAAGGTAATCAAGGCTGACAGCTTCAGAAAAGACCCGCATGTACCGAACGGATATGTGCTAAACAGAGATACATTTGTTTATGGTGTATCAGATGTAACAGGATATGAGTATCAGAAATATGAGCTTAAGAAAGTAACACCGGAATTTAACAAAAAAAGCAGGGCTATGTTGAAATCCCTTAGCATAAGCCGGAAGGGAGCGAAATAATGGCAAGCTATTCAGAGGTAAACGTAAAGTGTCCTTTCTTTTTACGTTGCGATAAACAAAAAATAAGCTGTGAAGGTCCTTATGATGACTGTAAGTGTTTAAACCAGATATTTAAAAGTACCGCCGGCAGAAATAAGCAGTTAGAGATATTCTGTAACTGTAATTTTGAAAAGTGCGAAATCTACAGGATGATATGCGAAGCAAAGTATTAATATTTACAAGGTGGAGTCTGTTTACGCCCAAATGGGATAATAGTAGAAACAGACCTTATTGACGTACTCGAAAATCACGAAAAAAAGCAAAAAAAAAATTATTGTACAACAGGGGGTTAGAATCCACCTGTTTTTTTTGTGTAAAATTTCAAAAAGAGAGGTGGTTAAAGTGGCGAAAAAGAAAAGACCGGAAGATGTGTTGGAACAAATAAAAATCGAATATATAAGCGACCCAAAGATGTCGTACCGAAAGCTGGCCGAAAAGCATAAATACCCACTGAAAAAAATATGCGCTGCAGGGCGTAAGGAAGGGTGGGTACAACTCAGGAAACAATGTGGTGACAAAATTATCAAAAAAACAATAAACAGACTTTCAACAGAAAAAGCTGATGAATTGGCCACTGTAATAATTACGGCAAAGAAGGTCATAAGGAAACTTGAAAAGACCATGGAGGAAGACGAAAAACAGTTCAACCGCCACATTGTGGTTGAAAACTATAAGGCGAAGGAAAAAGTGTTTAACAAAATTGATACAAGAGCGGTAAAGGATGTGGCTACGGCTCTGAAAGACCTTGCAGCAGTTGTAAGCATGAAGAACGGAGAAGAATCAAATCAAAACAACGTAGAGGTGGTATTTAAGGAAATGGAGGATGAGATAAATGAGTAACGTTATTTTGGAACTTCCAAAACCACAGCCCAAACAGGAGATGTTCTTAAAAGCAAGAAAAAAATACATAGGTTTTGGTGGAGCAAGAGGAGGAGGAAAGTCATTTGCAGTAAGAATAAAATCCATACTGCTTGCACTTAAGCACGGTGGAATAAGAATATTGATAGTGAGAAGAACATTTCCTGAGTTGAAGAGAAACCATATAGAGCCAATGAGAAAACTTCTTTATCCGCTCATTAAAGAGAAAAAGGTTAAATACAATCAGACGGATAAGATGTTCAGGTTCTTTAATGATTCCATTATAGAATTTATGTATTGCGAGAATGAGACTGACACGGACCGCCTTCAGGGAGCGGAATACGATGTAATATTCATTGACGAGGCAACACAGCTCCTAGAAAAACAGATAAAGGATATAGCGGTATGCGTCCGTGGTGTCAACAACTTTCCAAAACACGTTTACTTTACGTGTAACCCGGGTGGAAGGGGACATGGTTATATTAAACGTATATTCATAGACAAAAAGTATCTATCAGGGGAAAAACCGGAGGAATATGAATTTATACAGTCAAAAGTAAGTGATAACAAGGCATTAATGACATTCCAACCGGATTACGTTGCACAGTTGGAAGCACTACCGCCGAAAAGAAGAAGGGCATGGTTAGACGGTGACTGGGATGTGTACGAAGGACAGTTTTTTGATGACTTTGTTAATGACCCTGATCATTATGGGGACGGATTGTATACACATGTTATAGAACCGTTTGCTCCACCAAAGAGATGGCAGATATACAGAAGTTACGACTTTGGCTATGGCAAACCATTCTCCTGTGGATGGTGGGCAGTGGATGAAGAAGGTGTAATGTACAGGATTCATGAATACTATGGCTGTGAAAAGGATGAAGAAAATGTTGGTGTTAAAATGACACCCGACCAACAGTTTCGTGAAATATCCAAGATAGAACAGACACACAAATGGCTTAAGGGAAAGAACATATACGGAATAGCCGACCCATCCATATGGGATGGCTCAAGAGGTGAAAGCGTTGCAGAAACAGCTGAAAAGTATGGAGTGTATTTTGAACCCGGAGACAATGCAAGAGTTGCCGGATGGATGCAGTGCCATTACAGATTACAATTTGACCACAATGGATTTCCAATGATGTATGTGTTTAATACCTGTGAGGCATTTATCAGAACAATTCCGGTACTGATAAGTTCAGACACAAACCCGGAAGACCTTGATACCACCATGGAAGACCATGTGGCGGATGAGTGGAGATATATGTGTATGTCAAGACCGATAACACCACCGGAATCACCGCTAAAGGAAATACCGGCAGATGATCCGCTTAATTTATATCATTAAAGGAGATAGAAAATGAAATTTGGAGCAAAAAGAAAAATCAAAAAAGCAGCAGATAATGTAACAAAGGCTAGAAATAATCTTGCAGAAGAGAAAATGTCTCCTGCAAGCGACATGGTAATATCAGACAGGAGAAGCAGCAGCGGACCTATTGGCCAAAAAGAAATAACGGAAGCAGTAGGAATACTCCTGAAGTACAAGGAGGGAAAAGTTAATCTTGAAAACCGTATCATAGAAAATGAACAGTGGTGGAAGAGAAGACACTGGGATAAGCTGCGTAAGAATGAAGAGATAGCACCGGCTTCTGCATGGCTGTTTAATTGCATAATGTCAAAATATGCAGACTATATGGATGCGTACCCAGAGCCGAATATTCTTCCAAGGGAAGAGGGGGACAAGCAGGAGGCAAAAATATTGACATCAATAGTTCCGGTTGTACTTGAGCAGAATGGTTTCTACAAAGTGTATAGTAACAAGTCGTGGAAGATATTAAAAGACGGAAGTGCCATATACGGAATATTCTGGGACGGTCAAAAACTTAATGGATTAGGAGACATATCAATCAAGAATGTTGATTTTTTAAATCTGTTTTGGGAACCGGGTATTGTTGACATACAGGATAGTGATAATGTATTCCACGTCAATTTAATATCCAATAAAAAGTTAGAGACAATGTATCCGGAACTTAAAGGCAAGCTGGGAAACGGAACGATGACCAAAGCAGAATATCTGTATGATGACAATGTAGATGTAACGGATAAAAGCCTGCTGGTTGAATGGTATTACAAGAAATGGCAGAACGGACATAGTGTATTGCATTACGTAAAATTTGCAGGTGATACCATTCTGTATGCGACTGAAAATGACACGGAACGTCCAACCATGGATGTTGAACAGGAAATGATAAACCCCGAAACAGGCGAAACAATGATAAATCCTGAAACAGGTGAGCCACTATATGAAACTGTTCAGGAAGAAACCGGAGAGGAAAGCATGGCAGAACGTGGATGGTACGACCATGGAATGTACCCGTTTGTGGTTGAAACAATGTTTCCTGTGGAAGGTAGTCTGTGTGGATTCTCATACATTGACATTTGTAAGGAGCCACAGAAGTACATAGATATGCTTGACCAGGCAGTCTTAAAAAATGCATTAATGAATGCAAACCCGAGATATTTCTCAAAGCAGACTTCAAATGTCAATGAAGAAGAATTTCTGGACTGGACAAAACCGATAGTACACGTGGTCGGTGATATGTCTGAATTGGGAATAAGAAAAATTGATGCACCGGATATGAACGGATCGGCAATGACTAAAATAAATGACAAAATAAACGAAATGAAAGAGACCACAGGTAATACTGATGTTGCACGAGGTAATGTAGGTGGAGGAATAACATCAGGGTCAGCCATATCTGCTCTGCAGGAAAGTGCGGGCAAGACATCAAGAAGTCAGAATAAAATGGCATATCAGGCATATAGCGAAGTAATAACAATGATAATAGAGCTTATAAGACAGTTCTATGATGTGCCAAGACAGTTCAGAATATTGGGAAAGAAAGGAAATGAGTACGTTACTTATAGCAATGAGAACCTTAAGCCGCAGGCACAGGGAAATGAATTTGATGTTGATGATGGATACAGACTGCCGGTGTTTGATATTGAGGTAAGTGCACAAAAACAGAATCCGTATTCCAAGAACAGTCAGAATGAACTTGCACTTAACCTGTATGGAGCCGGTTTCTTTTCGCCACAAAATGCTGATATTGCTCTTGCCTGCTTAGATGTAATGGATTTTGCCCATAAAACGGATGTTGTATCGAAGATTGAAGGAAATGCACAGCTGTACAATGAAAATATCCAGTTAAAGCAGCAGTTAATACAGATGGCGGCAATGATTGATAGTGAGAAAGGAACAACAATGGCTGCCAATCTGCAGCAGGCATTTGAAAGTGAGCAATTGCCAAATCCACAGAGGTCAAATATTCAACTTGAAGAGGACAGTGAACATCCATTTAATGAACGTTCAAGGGAACAGGCAAACGCCGCAACACAGGTAAACTAATGGGAGGGCATATGATTACAATTAGTTTTACGGATAACAGACTGGAAGTAAGAGGACACGCAGGTTATGGTGAACCGGGAAAGGACATAGTATGTGCATCAGTAAGCGTATTGGTGTATACGTTTGTTAAGTATTATGATGCGGACATTTTAACTGATACACCTGACTGCATGACTATTGACACGGGTAACCTTGACACATCATTCATACAAAAGGGATTTGAGATGATACAGGAAGAATATCCGGATTATGTAAGGCTCATTAAATAATTTTCAACAGGGGGTTAGAAATAGCCTCCTGTTTTTTTATATCATTTAACCATAAAGGGTCGCACCCTAAAAAACAGCAGAAAGGAGACATGAAAATGTCAAAAACAAAATTAAAGCTCCAGAGATTTGCGGAGGGCGCAACCGCAGGTGGTGAAGGAGGAACGGTCGAAGAAACTGTGGACGACGCACAGAAAACCGACACTACGAAAGTGGTGTATGGAAAAGAAGTAGCAGATAACAATAGCGACGAAGGAAATTCTAATGAAACCGGAACATCACAGCAGCAGGATGTGGAACCAACATTTGATGAACTGATAGAAGGCAGGTACAAGGATGAATTTTCAAGAAAGACACAGGAAATAGTTAAAAACCGTGTCAAAAACATCAAGGTAGCAGAGGATGATATGCGTATGCTTGCCCCGGCACTTGATATTCTTGCTGAAAAGTATGGAGTTACCAATGCAAGGGACCTTCCGGCACTGGTAAAAGCCATTACAGATGATGATGCACTGTATGAGCAGGAGGCATTAGACAGAGGAATAGACATCCCTACTCTTAAGCACATCAAGAGTATTGAAGCTCAGAATAAAAGACTTGCTGAGGAGATGGCCCAAAAGGAAAGAAATACCCAGAACATGGAGGCATGGCAGGAAATATTGAGACAGTCAGATGCCCTAAAGGAGTATTATCCAGACTTTGACATTGACATGGAAATGCAGAATGAGGATTTTGGGCATTTAGTAACAGTGGGTGTTCCTGTCAAAACTGCATTTGAGGTAGTACATCATGACGAACTGCAGGCACAGATGGCAGGCATAGTGGCAAAAAATACCGCCAGAAAGGTAGCAAACTCTGTGAAAGCCAATAAGAAGCGTACAGGAGAAGCAGGAAGCAGTGGCAAGTCTGTTCAGGTTAAACGTGATCCTAAGTCGTGGACTAATGAGGAGAGAGACGAGATATATGAGAGAGTCCGGAACGGAGAAAAGATATATCTGTAATCTCCCAAAACAGGAGGAAAGAAATGAATATCAATAAAAAAATAGCACTTAACTTACAGAGATTTGCAGCAGCAGACACAAATGTAACAAGTGGAGCTGAAATGTCAAAGGACATGAAGGATAATTATGATTTGGAATTGCTTAGAAGAGCTCTTCCGAATTTGGTTTACGCACAGTTTGGCAAAAAAGAACCAATGCCACAGCGTGAAGGTCAGAAGCCACGTTGGAGACAGTTTAAGTCATACGGCCCCGCACTTACACCATTACAGGAAGGAGTTACACCGGCAGGTCTTCATCCGGAACTGGAAATCATTGAAGGAGAGACTGAGCAGTACGGTGCCTTTACTGAAATATCTGACAGAATCAGCATGGAAACCATTGATCCCGTTATATTGGAACTTACAAAGTTACATGGAGAGCAGGGTTCAAATACCATTGACATTGTAACACGTAATGAACTTATGACTGGAACTAATGTGTTATATGCACCGAAGTCAGATGGAACCAAGGTTGTAAGTAGAGCCGGACTTGACGCAACGTGTACACTTACGCCAAAGGTAATATCCATTGCAAAGACTATTTTAAAACGTAAAAACGCAAGACAGATTAATGGATCATATGTTGCTATTATCCATCCGGATATTGAAAACGATGTAACTACACATCCACTTTTCATTGACGTTAATAAATATAGCGAAAATGTAAAGAAAATCTATGAGGGTGAAATTGGAAAGCTCTATGGCGTAAGATTTGTTGTTACATCAAATGCAAAGATATGGAATAACTCCGCAGCAAGCGTAGGAGCTACACCGAAAGGACTTGCAGTTTACGGTTGCCTGTTCTTAAGTGAGGACGCATATGGAGTGGTACAGCTTACAGGCGGTAATATGCAGATCATTGCGAAGCCGTTAGGAAGCGGTCAGGACCCACTTAACCAGAGAGCCACAGTTGGCTGGAAGGTAACAGGATATGCTGTAAAGATATTAAATCAGCTTGGTATAGTAAGAGTTGAGTGCTGTGCAGCAGATTTCAGTGACATAGCAGTAGCAAACTAGGAGGTGCAAAATGGCAGAAAAGACTAAAAACCAGTTAGAACAGGAACTGGCAGAGGCATTGGCTGCAAAGGAAGCAGCTGAAAAGAAGGCAGAGGAAGCGTTGAAAGCAAAGGAAACAGCTGAAAAGGAAGCAACCAATTCAAAGCTTAAGACAGAGGAACTGCTTAAGGCAGCCAGAGAAGCAGAGAAAGCAGCAGACAAGGAGGCGGAAGGTTTCTTTAAAAGCGGAAACAATGCAGTGGGAAGGGATGCGGAACTTGTGAGAGTTACCATTCCTAAACAGCATGGAAAGAAGGCAAGTAAGGACATCGTTATTACAGTCAATGGAAATGACTGGCAGATTACAAGAGGTGTGCCGGTTGAAATTCCACGTTATGTGTATGAAGTATACGTAATGAGCGAAAAGGAAAGAGATGAAGCCGAGGCATTCATTGAATCCGTAACAGAATAGAACAGCATGTATTAATATTTCACAAATAAATACATAAATCTGATAACAGTTAAACAACAACGATAGGCAGGCGGATGGCGTTAGTCATCCGTCTTTTTGAATAAAAGGAGAAAAAATGTTGAGAAGGGTAAAAGAGGAAATCATAACAACATTGGACTACCTGTATCCAAATACATATGAGTATATGGACAAGGTAACATGGATAGACACTCTTGAACGGAGAATAGAAGAGGAAATCATAAAGACACATGAGCCGGAGGTGTCAAAGGAAGATGAACAGCTGTGGGCATATGAGCCTTACACAGACCTGTACATATATTACATGGAAGCACAGATTGATAAGAATAATAACGAATTTGATAAGTACAACAACCATATGGCACTTTTTAATAACGCATATGCAGAGTACGAAGCACATTACAACAGAAATAACATGCCGATAAGTCACGGCAATTACAAATTGTTTTAACAGGAGGAAATATGAGATTACCGGAATTGCAGGGCATTCAGACAATGGTAAGTGATTTGAATGTATTTAATGGAATTAATGACAATGTGTATATACCGGAAGGTAGTTTTAAGGATATGAAAAATATGTCATCAGACTATTATCCGGCATTAGGACAAAGAAAAAACAGGGAAAAGTACGTCATATCAGGAAATATGAATGGGGCAATTACAGTGAATGATGTGCTGTATACATGTATCGGAACGAAAATGTACAAGGATGGAAGTGAAATACAATCCGTGACACTGGAAGACAGTCAAAAACAAATGATAGGTTACGGAGCTTATATAGTGATAATGCCCGACAAGGTGATGTATAACACCGCAGACGAAAAACTAACAAAAATGACATATACCAGAAAGCTCGGGAAGAAAACAACAGCAAATACCCTGCCATATCTTTATTTGTCGGACAAAGACGGAAATCCATATGCAGTAATGCCGGCAACGGCAGATAATGCCCCGACAAGCAAGACACAGGGGGATAAGACAGTCAAAGACTTTCAAAACAGTCTTACAAAGGGAAAGGACATTCCGGTTTTTGTTCAGAATAAAAATGTGAAGGTGCTTTGGGGAACACCATCTATTCTTAAACAGTATGTAAGTGATGCAGGAAGTGAGAGTCTTGGACTTATCACAACAAATTCCAATCAGGACCTTTCAATAAAATACTGGGATGCAAATAACTCAATGTGGAGTAGTCCGACACTGTATATTACATGGTGGTTCAGAACTACTGCAGAAACAGCAACGGAGATAGGACACGCCATTAAAAGTGGTGACTTTATAAGCCTTAAATTGACGGATACAGATGGAAATGATATGGCGGAAAGCTCAAATCCGGATTGTCTGTACAAAATATGGAAGTTTTTTAACAGTTATGCAAAGGTTGAGAAGGTTCTTAAGTATGACACTGAGGTGGGACTGGTATTTGCAAATACAGGAATTGATTTCCTGAAGTATTATTCAAAGGTTTACAAAGATAACATAAGCAAAGGAACACTTGTAACAAATGCCACAACCACAAAGGATAAGGACCCGGGAATAATAACTGTGACCAATGAACTGTTAAGGGCGGATTTCCCAATAGCGGGGACATTCCCAAATCTTGAAATTAAAAAAGAAATGCCTGATATGAAATACATCACAGTATCGGAAAACAGGTTATGGGGATGTTCAAACGATAAGCATGAAATATATGCGTGCAGACAGGGAGATCCAACTAACTGGTATGCCTATGCAGGCTTATCAAATGACGCCTATGCAGTGACCATAGGCAGTGACGGTGACTTTACCGGAAGCTGTACATACAAGGGAATGCCATATTTTTTCAAGGAGAAACTGATTATATGCATGTACGGAACACGGCCAAGTAATTATCAGTTAAGCGAAATATATTATCCAGGAATTGAGAAAGGCAGCAGTGACAGCATATTTTTTCTAGGTGGTGTAATGTATTTTAAATCAAGACAGGGAATTGTCAGATTTGATGGAAGCAGTACACAGTTGATATCGGAAGAATTGGGGAAGAAAGAATTTAAGAATGCAATAGCCTGTGCAGGTGATGAGAAGTATTTTGTAGCAATGGAAGAGAATGGCACAAATATATTGTTTGCATATGACAGTAAAAAACAATTGTGGCACAAAGAAGATGACTTGCACCCGGATTTCTTCTTTAAAGTGGGAACATCAGTATTTGCCGTACAGCGTGGGGAAGAATCGGTTATTTACAGAATAGATGGAAGTGACAGCCTGAACATCAAATACAGGAGTAAAGGGTTTGAAATTCCGGAGACAGAAAGAATTGATAACATGACCGTACATAACAGTGGAGTTGAATGGTATGCACAGACAGGATTTATCGAAAGTGGAAATGTAGGAAGTAAGTATATACAACGTATTGGATTAAGATATGAAATGGAAGATAATGCGGAGATATGCGTAAAGGTCAGATATGACAATGAAGAACAGTGGCAGGAAATATACAACCATAGGGGAAGAAAGAATGAAGGAGCGGTGAGCATAGGATTCAGGCCGAGACGTTGTGAAAAATTTGCATTACGTTTTGAGGGTTCGGGAAAGTGTCTGATACATGACATCAGAAGAATAATATACGAAGGGAGTGACATGAACAATGGCAACTTTTAAATTGCCGGCACCACCGGAACTGACAGGAAACACGGAGCAGGACGTAGTTACCCAGAATGCATACTTAAATGATATGTATTCTCAAATGCGCTATGCATTGTCTTCAATAGATGAAGAAAACTTAAGCGAGGGAATGTTAAATAAGTTGGGAATAAAGGAGGATAAATAAATGGCCAATTTTTTAAAAAATAAGCATATGTCAGGAGCAACAACATCAAATCAGTCTCAAAGCAGTTTCAGCCAGTCACAGAGTACACAGACACAGAACGGAAAGAGCTGGACTGAAAGTAGCATATCTAAAGAAACACAGAAGGCATTAAAGAAAGCCGAGAAACCATTCAGCAGTAGGTATACTAACCTGCTAAAAGGAACGGTAAACTCGATTAACAACAGAAAACCTTTTGAATATGACTTAAATGAGGATGCGTTGTACAAGCAGTACGCAGAACAATATAAAAATCTTGGTAACCAGGCAATGCAGGACACCATGGCAAATGCAGCAACGCTTACAGGAGGATATGGAAGCAGCTATGCAACCACTGCCGGACAGCAGGCATTTAATTCATATATGGAACAGCTGAATGACATAGTCCCTAACCTGTATGCACAGGCAAGAAGTAATTATGACAGTGATACAAGCAGACTGTATGATCAGGCAAATCTATATGCGGGACTTGAAAGTAATGAGTATTCAAAATGGTCTGATAACAGAAATTATTATCAGAACAAGCATAGCAATGAATGGAATCAGAATGCCGTGTCTCATTCAACGCAGACAAACACAACAACACAGACGGACAGAAGCAGCAGTAACAGTAGTAGTACACAGAATACATATGTAAATCCAAAATATACAAGTGGAAGTACATCAGGAAACAGTCTTGTACTACCGACTTATGATGAACGTGTTGACGCAGCACATTCATATAATAGGGCAAAATCGTTGATGGATACATATGGATTGTCGGGTTATTTGTCAACTTACAAGGAGTGGAAAAAAGATAATGAAGGTTCTTATACGGATTATCAAAATTATCTGTCAAAGTCACTTGAAGGAATCATTAACACCGCATATACACAGAAACAAAGAAAAACATCTAAAAACAAGAAATAATTGGAGGATATAGAAATGGCAAACAGAGTAACCGCACAGCAGTGGAATCAGACAAAAAAGAGAACGGCAAATGCAATGGCAAATCAGTTCTTTGCTGACGTAAATATGGGAACACAGGGAATAAGTGACCTGCTTAATCAGCAGAACAGTGCAGACAAGCTGAAAAATTTAACCATGAAGAAAAATGAAGTAAACAGTCTGTTAAGAAGAGCAGAGGACATGAGACAGCAGTACGCAGGCAATAAATCAATGTTAAGCAGTGTTGACAGTGCAACAACACTGCTTAAAAACATTAGTACAAGTATTGATAATGTAATGCCACAGACACACAAACTTGGTTTTGGAAACAGTGGAAGTGATGATGTGTCAAAGGTGCTTAACAGTGAAAATGTGGGCAGAATTGTAGCAGAAAACGAACAGAATTTTAATCTGGATATGTACAAAAGGAATAAGGGATTGTCATTTGATGAAATAAGTCAGAAACAGCATGAGAATACTATAAACATGAATGATGAAAACAGGGCAAGACTTAATAAGGAAAACCGATGGCTTGATATGTACAAGGAAAACATGGCCACAGATGATGATTATAAAAAACTTGTAAATAATGCAAGTAAAAGGATAGCTGAGCTGAAAAAGGAGGATAAAGATGATATTTATATGCCTACTGCAAGGGATTCAGAGGCACTAAAGAATGCACATGATACACGTAGGAAAAATCGTGAAAATGAAATGGAGTATTACCAGGGAATAATTGACAGGTATTCAGATGATGCAAAGTATGGAAGGTCCAATATTGAAAAGTGGAAGAACGATGTAAAAGATTTAAGCTATAGCGATAAGAAAAAATACATTGAACAGTTGGGAACCAATACTTATCAGAAAGACCTTGAAAAAGAACTAAACAGCTATGAAAGCGGAAAGGAATACATAAATAACCTTGCAGATGGAGAAAAGCCGTCAGCACAAGGATTTTTTGCGTATTTGGACGATAATAATAAGAACCTGTATCATGAAATGAAGAAAAGCGGTGTGGAAAATCCGACAGAAGCAAAAAAACACCTTGTTGAACTTGAAAAAAAGGCATCTGAATGGAAGAGCAATGATGACGAGATAGATTATCTTGAAAATTATGCAAAGTCCACAGTGAGTAGCTATGAGGATTATCAGACACTTAATGACGAGTATCAGAAAAAGATTGACAACAGTAAAACAGCGGCAGAAGCCGACAAATGGAAATATGAATTTAGCAGTAAATATGGAGATAATTATTTAAGGACAAAGCAGGAACATAATTTTAAATCACTTCCTGAAAATGAACAGCAGGAGATGATAGATACAATCAGAAAACAGTATAATACTGACAGCCGTTCGGGAAATTTCAATCCGTATGATTCACAGTCTGTTGAAGACATGAAACAGTATGGAAGAAATATAGATGTGGGATTTGAAGACAGAAAATTGAAAGAACTTAAAGAAAAGTACAATTTTACCGACAGTGAAGCACAGAGTATTATTGCCTACGCCAAAGCAACGGTTAATGAGGAATTACAGCAGAAAGAATATGAAGAATATTATGCCAAGGGTGAACAATCAGGAAAGATTGGACCGGGTATTTTAGGCAAGGTAACAGGCGCTGTTGCATCAACGTTACAATCTGTTCCATATAGTCTTGCATCAGGAATAGGTGCGGCAGAAACAATATGGACGAAGTTAAAGCAGGGATTTGGTGGAGAGACACCTGTGGATTACAACAGTGAGGGAATGAGAATAGGCCAGAGGGGAAGTGCAATAAGAGAAGGTGCCAAGAGTAATTATGACGAAGATGAAATGGGACAATTTATTTATGACGCATTTGCAAGTACGGTCGATTCGGCGGCAACACTTCCGATTGATGCCGTGGTTCCAGGAGCAACAGCAATCATATTGGGCTCATCTGCAGCAACACAGAGCATGTTGGATGGTCACGAAAAGGGACTTTCAGATGCACAGGCAATAGGTCAGGGTGTTGCAGCCGGAATATTTGAAGGCCTTTTTGAAAAAGTAAGTCTTGATAAAATCATAGAAATGGGTGATGGTGTATCAAGTGTGAAAGGCATGCTGTCAAACATAGCAAAGAGTGTGGGGATAGAAGGAAGTGAGGAAGGCTTTACTGAAATTGCAAATATCTTATATGATGACCTTGCAAATGGAGAGTTGTCGGATTACAAAATATCCGTATCAGATTACAAAAAACAGGGTTACTCACAGAGTGAGTCAGAAAAACTGGCAAAGAAAGACCTTGCAGTGAGAATAGCACAGTCAGTTGGCGGTGGAGCTTTGGGTGGTGCGTTTATGGGTATTCCTGTAAGCGGATATAATTACGCAAAAAATAAAGAACATAGAACTATGGCAAAGACCGGTGATGCAATATTAAGAAATAACGGATTTGAAGAGTTACAGGAACATATAGCACAGAATTATGACGAAGAAAGCAATCTGTATAAACAGATGTCAAATACAGACATCAATGACAGCGCACAGGTTGGATTTTTGGCAAGCCTTGCAGCAGAGAATGAATACAACCAGGCAATGGAAAGTTATAGCAATACAGTTAATGAAGCAGTGTCAAACCGCTTGCAGGAGCTTAATGTTCCGAAACAGATAGCAGACAACATGGCACCGACGGTATTGGGAAGCAAAAATGTTAATGCAGGGCAGTATCAGGAAACATATAATCAGGTTAAGCAGGAACTGATGAACGGAATTACAGGGAGAGAGGATAACTGGGTATCTGACATTGACCTGACTGACAGGGACAATCATTTGGAAAACGCAAGGACAATTGAAAAATTAGCCGTAGGAGAGAGTTTGCGAAAAGGGTTGAGTAAATCAGTGGCTAATGATGTAAAGTCCAAAATAGACGAAAAAAGAGAAAGTGGGGAGCTTTCCGCAAACGGAACAGCCCATCTGATTGATAATCCGGATGTAGAATTTACACCGGTTGAACTTATTGTAGGAACTGATGGTGAAACACAGGTAATAGCAAACAACGGAAGCAACTATAAAATGTCTGACGTTGCTGCAGATGCAAATACGGTGGCAATAGCTGAACTTGGGGAACAGTATGAACCTGAGCAGAGAAAGAAATTTTTTAAGGCTTATGAGCAGACCGGTGATGTATTAAGTCCGTTAAGCTTTGCATCATATTTTAACATGGCATATGACTATGGAAAGAACAATCTGGGGCAGGCTTCAGTATTCAATAATTCAAGGTTGAGAAATAACCTGACTCTTGACCAGATTGGAATGGCTTATGACGCAGGCAAGTTGGAGTACAATAAAAATCTTCAGAAAAATAAAGCTGACACGAAAATAAACATCAGGGGAACTGTAAGTTTTGATGGAGTGGATGAAAGCAGACTTAATGAAACACAGAAATCGGCTGTAAAAGTGGCAAAGGTAATTTCAAAGGCAGTGGGATGTAAGATTACCTTTTTTGAGAGTGGTAAAAATCAGGAAGGCAAGTATGTCGGAGCCAACGGAAGTTACAATTCCAAAACAAATGAATTGAGAATAGACATCAATGCCGGAAAGGTATCTGAAACGGAAGGTCATAACATAATGATATTAACTCTTTCTCATGAACTTACGCATTATGCGGAGAATTTCGCCCATAAGGAGTATGCAGACTTGCAGGAATTTGTTTTTGACGCACTTTCAAAGAGTACAGGTAAGGACATTAAAGAACTTATAGCAGAGGAAATGGAACATCAGAGAAGACAGAACCGGGAACACGGAACGAATATTGAAGTGACAGAGAGCAGGGCCAAGAGTGAACTTGTGGCAAGAGGCTGTGAACTGGTTCTTACGGATGCGGAAACAATCAGGGAACTGGCAGAAAGAAACCGTGGACTTTTTGGAAAAATCAAGGCGAAGATAATTGAGTTTACAGACAGCATCATCAATGCATGTAAGGAAATATTGGGCAAGGATGGAAACATCAAAAACGACGTAATTTCTAAGGAAGCAATGCAGATGAAGGAGTATGCGGAAAAGTTAAGGACATTGTGGAATGAGGCTGTAGGTGCAGCAGGAGAGAGTAATGCTGTAAAGACTGAGAAGAACAGTGTTTCAGGCGGTGTTCGTGAAATGATACGGTATGATTCTGATAATACTCCTTTTGTGGAAATTGACAAAGATATTTTTAAAGGAGTAACTAATAAAAAAGAACGAATAAAGTTGGTCAAGGAAGCAATAAGAGATAGTTTTTCGACTGGAATTGAAATTGATGAAGGAAATGTCTGGTCCAGTGGAAAAACTAGAAAAGAATTTACGGATTCAAAATACAGCAATTGGCTGAAAAGAAAGCACAAGATTATATATACTAGAAAATTGCGTATGGCGGGTAATGCTGATGAAATAGTAAAATCTGTAAAGAAATATTCTTATGAGACGCCTTTACACCCGAGAAAAGATAATTTAATTGGTTTTTATAGAGGGGATACAAAAATAAGGATAGGAAAATTTGACTATACCGCAGATGTGATTTTAGCATTAGATAGTAGCAACAAAATGTATTTTTACGACATAATAAATATAGAAAATACAAAAATAGAAGAGCCGACCGAACCTGGTTCTCAAATGAATGAGAATAACAAGAGACTAGTCAACTCTTCTATTAATAGTATATCCCGAAATTCAGAAAATGACAACAATATTTTAAAGCAGGATAGAAATACAGATGTTATAAAGAAGGCTGCAAATAAACTGGGAGTGTCAGAAAGATTTTTAGAATCAAATCTTGAAGGACGAAGCAGGGAGAGTGTAGTTCAATATTTAAGGAATAACAATCAGGTTAAAAACAGCTTTATTTCAGAAAAGGGATTAGAAGTAACACCGGTACTTAAAGAGCCAACATCAAGCTATGGAATGAGTGATAACATAAAGGAATTTGTTCGTGACAACAATATTTCATACAAAACATTGTCAGAAAATTCCAGGTTAAGGGAAGAATATGCAAAACTGATAGAACATTCAAAAGATGGTTCAGGAAAGAAATTTCTTGTAAGAAGAGCACA
>ENA-OPTB01000396-OPTB01000396.1-human-gut-metagenome-genome-assembly--contig:-NODE-396-length-42984-cov-13.108388_pt1 | contig 42984 bp, 37 predicted proteins | sample MGYA00241810_ERZ501911 | MGnify/ENA primary metagenome ERZ501911 (study PRJEB25962, sample SAMEA2042304) | human gut metagenome | biome: human gut; feature: human-associated habitat; material: faeces... | reverse complement strand
TGGATGGTCGAATGACCATTCAGGAGCTTAGTACAGCTACGTGAGAGTCCGAACGCAAGTGGGTTGCAGACACATGATCTCTTTTTATAATATTCCATCAATAATTTAAGCTATTCCATCACAATTTAATCAGATTCTACTTCGCATGTAAATCCAGCATCCGTGATCGTCTTGATCGTATCTTGAATTCCCTGTCCATCTGCAGTCAGATATCCTGAAGCAAAGATAGAATTTACAACGGTCAATAATTCCTTTTCCTTTCCTTTAAAATAAATTTCACGTCCAGCGGCACAGCGGATATCAGATGTTGGAACCAGTAATCTTGCCAGACATAATACTTTCAGGCAGTATTCTGGTGTCAAATTTGAAGTATCTCTATCCTGCAGAGGTGTTCCTTTGATCGGAATTAAGAAGTTGATCGGAAGTGCTTCTGGATTGATTTCTTTCAGATCCAATAACATATCAACAACATCTTCCTTATTCTCACCCATACCAATGATACCACCGCTGCAGATTTCAAATCCAAGGTCCTGTAACATATGAATGTTGTTTACACGCTGTTCGTATGTATGTGTTGTGCAGATATTTGGATAATTGGAACGGCTTGTATTTAAGTTATGGTTGATACGGTCTAATCCAGCTTCTTTTAACATTAAGGCCTGCTTCTTTGTTAAAAATCCGATAGAGCAGCATAAATGTGTACCCTCTTCTTTCATCTTACGAATTTTAGAAGCAAGTTCTTCAATCTCATCATCGCTGAATTTCATACCGCTTAATCCGATACAATGACGGGAAAGTTTATGATCATGGACAAATGTGTTATCTCCATATAATTTTTCATCATCGACCCATTTATATTTTTCAATATCTGCATGGGAACGACAGGATTGTGCGCAGTAAGCACAGTTCTGGGAGCAGTTTCCGCTTCTGGCGTTTGTTAAAAGATGAATGCTTACATGGTTCCCTTTATATTTTTTACGAAGTGCTCCGGCACGTTCGATCAGTTCATTTAATTGTTTATCAGGTGTATTTAAGATCGCGATGGCTTCTTCACGGGTTAAATTTTGTTCTGAATTCATATGCTATATACCTTCCTTTGTTTAAATTCAAAATATCTTATTAACTTGAACTTTAGCATGAACAAAACTGAATGTCAACATGATGAGATGTTATAGTTAACAATAATAGAATGACCATTGGTAAAATTGTACAAAAATTAACAATCAAAATAGAGCATAATGCCGAATTGTTAAAATTGCATTGACAGAAAGACAAAACAGGTCTATAGTAAGAATCAAGAAATGGATACATTATCACATATTAAAGATAATATAAAGAAAATCCATCAAGAAGGAGGTTTTTATGAGTCCATCAACTATTACATTATTATTTCTGTTATTTGCAGTGGTGATGTTTGTGTTCGAGAAAATTCCGCTAGGTCTTACATCAATGATCGTGTGCTGCGGTCTGGTCGTTACTGGAGTTTTGGACATTCAGGAAGCATTTACAGGATTCATCGACAGCAACGTTATTTTATTTGTAGCAATGTTTATTGTCGGTGGCGCATTGTTTGAAACTGGAATGGCGAACAAAATCGGAGGAGTCGTTACGAAATTTGCAAAGTCAGAACGAATGCTCATTGTTACAATCATGGTAATCGTAGGATTTATGAGCGGTGTGTTATCAAACACAGGAACAGCAGCAGTTTTAATTCCAGTAGTTATCGGAATTGCAGCAAAGTCAGGTTATAAGAGATCCCGTTTATTAATGCCACTGGTATTTGCAGCGGCTATGGGTGGTAATCTTTCCCTGATCGGAGCTCCAGGAAATCTGATTGCACAGAGTGCCTTAAAGAATATCAATTTATCCTTCGGATTTTTTGAATATGCGATTGTAGGACTTCCTATTTTAATTGCAGGTATTATCTTTTATGCAACGATCGGCTTTAAGATTCTTCCAAATAAGGAAGCACCAGCCGATGATGATAGTGTATTTGATCAACAGCAGGATTTCAGCAATGTTCCAAAATGGAAACAGATTTTATCTTTGGTGATCTTAGTTCTTACATTATTAGGAATGATCTTTGAAGAACAGACTGGAATCAAGTTGTGTATCGCTGGATGCCTTGGGGCATTAGCATTAATCGTGACAGGAGTTATCTCAGAGAAAGAAGCATTAAAAGCAATTGACCTTAAGACAATCTTCTTATTCGGAGGAACACTGTCTTTGGCGGCGGCACTTGAGAAAACAGGAGCCGGAGAATTAATCGCCGATAAAGTAATCGGAGCACTTGGAAGCCATCCATCTCCATATATTCTAACTTTTGTCGTATTTATTCTATGTTGTGTTATGACAAACTTCATGTCTAACACAGCAACGACAGCATTAATGGTTCCTATTTGCCTGTCAATCGCCCAGGGAATGGGAGCAGATCCAAGAGCTGTATTGATGGCATGCGTCATTGGTGGTTCATGTGCCTATGCAACACCGATTGGAATGCCAGCAAACACAATGGTCGTTGGAGCCGGAGGATACACCTTTATGGATTATGCAAAATCCGGTTTCCCAATGATTATTATCGCAACTGTGATCAGTATGATCATATTACCTATAGCATTTCCGTTTTACCCTTAAACAGAAATGTTTCAATAAATTATTTATTAATGAGTTTTTAGGAGGAAAATGATGAGTAAAAAAGAACAGGTAGAACAGCTTACCAATTATATGGCAAACTTCGTAGACCATATTGGAAAAGTATTACCAGACGACATTATCAAAAAACTAGATGAGTTAGCTGAGAAAGAAGACAGCCCATTATCTAAAACAATCTATAAAACAATGAAAGATAACCAGAAGCTTGCGAAAGAATTAAACAGACCAAGCTGTCAGGACACAGGAGTTCTTCAGTTCTGGGTAAAATGTGGAACAAACTTCCCATTGATCGGAGAACTGGAACCATTATTAAAAGAAGCAGTAGTAAAAGCTACATTCCAGGCACCACTTCGTCACAACAGTGTTGAAACATTTGATGAATACAACACAGGAAAGAATGTTGGTAAAGGAACACCTACAGTATTCTGGGATATCGTACCAGATAGTGATGAATGTGAAATCTATGCATACATGGCAGGTGGAGGATGTACTCTTCCAGGAAAAGCTATGGTATTAATGCCTGGTGCAGGATATGAAGGAGTTACAAAATTCGTTTTAGATGTTATGACATCTTACGGATTAAATGCCTGTCCACCACTATTAGTAGGTGTTGGAGTTGCAACATCTGTGGAAACAGCAGCTCTTCTGTCTAAGAAAGCATTAATGCGTCCATTAGGAAGCCACAACGATAACGAAAGAGCAGCCTACATGGAAGAACTGTTAGAAAAAGGAATCAATGACATTGGACTTGGACCTCAGGGAATGGGTGGTAAATACTCAGTTATGGGTGTACATATTGAAAACACTGCAAGACATCCATCCGCAATCGGAGTCGCAGTAAATGTTGGATGCTGGTCACACAGACGTGGACACATCATTTTTGATAAAGATTTGAACTATAAAATTACAACACATACGGGGGTAACTTTATAATGGTAGAAGTAAAAGATGGAAAGAAAATTTTAACAACACCTGTATCAGCAGAAGATTTAGCTGATATTCATATTGGAGATATCATTTATTTAAATGGAGACATGACAACATGCCGTGACGTTGCACATCGTCGTCTGGTAGAAGAAGGAAGAGAACTTCCAGTTGATGTCAAAGATGCAGCAATCTTCCATGCCGGACCAATCATCCGTCCATTAGAAGATGACAAATTCGAGATGGTTTCTGTAGGACCTACAACAAGTATGCGTATGGAGAAATTCGAGAAAGAATTCGTAGAGCAGAGCGGTGTAAAGGTTATCATCGGAAAAGGTGGAATGGGACCAAACACAGAATATGCATGTAAAAACTACAAAGCGATCCACTGTGTATTCCCAGCTGGAAATGCAGTAGTAGCAGCAACAGAAGTCGAAGAGATCGTTGAAGCTCAGTGGCGTGACCTTGGAATGCCTGAAACATTATGGCATTGCCACGTAAAAGAATTCGGACCACTGATCGTATCTATTGATACAGAAGGACGTAATCTGTTTGAAGAGAATAAAGTCATCTTCAATCAGAGAAAAGACAAAGCTATTGAAGAAATCTGCAAACACGTAGGTTTCATTAAATAGAAAGATTATTAGCATAGCAATTTTCCTAAACTCACAAAAAGGAGAAGAGATTCCTCGCTAAAATTGGCGAGGAATTTTTTCTCCTGATAAATTTTCTGTTTTCAATATAGAAATAATACCTTTACGAATTCACAAAAAGTGGATACAATATTAATTGTAATAGGATTAAAGGAGAATGACAAAGTTGAAGATGGAGAGAATAGGGATTCAGAAGAAACAGGGGAGTGTCGTTGAGATTTTGAAGCATGAGATTCTGCTTGGAAATATTCCAAGTGGAACAGAGATGACACAAAATGAACTGGCGACAAGTCTTGGAGTATCAAGAATGCCGGTCAGAGAAGCCTTGATCCTTCTGGAATATCAGGGATTAGTCGACAGACTGCCGAATAATCATGTCAGAGTTTCTCAGTTATCAGAAGAGTATTTTCAAAAGATTTTTGAGATGTTTTTGCAGATGGAACAGGATGCATTTTTATATGTGATCAAAGAGAAAGATGAATTACCAGAAGATGAGATGAATTTTCATCGTTTCTTATATGAAAATTATCCATATAGTTTTCAGAAGAAATCTATGGAAACAGTTGTTGAGATTTATCTTTCATTTGCGATAAACAGCTATTCTTATAACAAAGAAAACTGGACAGAGTTATCAAAAGCAATCAAAGATTTCCAGTCTGAGAAAGATCAAAACAAATTACATACTGCATTGGAGCAATATTATAAGGAAATCCTTAAAACGATTATGAAAGAGAGTGTGTGAGTATGTTAGGTTTAAAACCAATCAAATTACTGCCGGCAAGGGAGCGTGTAGCATCGGCAATCCGAGAAGCGATCATTCAGAAGAAGATCAAAGAAGGAGAGATATTGACGCTTGATACAACGGCACAGGAATTAGGAGTATCAGTTACTCCAGTCAGAGAAGCATTTCAGATTCTCGCAAGGGATGGCCTGATCGAATTAAAGCAGAACAAAGGAGCAATTGTTTTGGGATTTAATGAGACAACGATCAGAGAACATTATCAGATCAGAGCGGCAATGGAGAGTGAAGCATGTGAGCTTTGCTGTGAAAATAAAGCCGATCTATCCGCGATTAAAAACTGTGTAGATGCAGCAACAGAAGCGTTAGAGCACGATGATTACAGTAGTTTTATAAATTACAACCAATCTTTCCATTATGAAATCTGGCGTGCAGCTGGAAATGAAAAGATGGAACATATGCTAGCTGAACTATGGAATGGATTATCTCTAGGAGTCCAGTCAACGGTAGAAAAATACGCCAAACGTTCCAATGAAGAACACAGAGCAATCTACGAAGCAATGGAGAAGAGAGATGCAGAAGCTTCCAGAAAGGAAATGAGATATCATATTTATCGAAGTATGGAAGACATGCTGACTAGATATGAATAAACTATTGGTAAAATTGTATAAAAATTTTCTCAAAAATAAGGCAGAATGACGAATTATGAAAAGAATATTGACTTTGAACGGATTCTGTCTTATATTAAACATAAGAAATGGATACATTATCATATATAAAAGATAAAATCAGGAGGAAGAACGATGGCAAAAGGGAACATGAATGCCAGAGAACGAATTGAATACTTACTGGACGATAACAGCTTTGTTGAGATCGGAAAGTATGTAACAGCAAGAAATACAGATTACAATCTAAACTCTGAGAAAGCAGAAGGAGACGGCGTGATCACAGGATATGGTGTGATGGACGGACGTATGGTTTATGTATACAGTCAGGACGCCAGTGTTCTTGGAGGATCTGTAGGAGAGATGCATGCGAAGAAGATCGTAGCACTCTATGATCTGGCAATGAAGACAGGAGCACCAGTCATTGGAATGATCGACTGTGCAGGAATCAGATTACAAGAAGCATCCGATGCGTTAGAAGCATTCGGAAATATTTTCGCAAAACAGGGACAGGCATCTGGAAAGATCGTACAGATCAGTGCAGTCTTTGGAATGTGCGGAGGAGGATGCGCAGTGATGTCAGCGATGTCTGATTTCACATTTATGGAAAGAAAAGAAGGATCTTTATTTATTAATAGTCCAAATACATTAGATAACGAGAAATTAAATCCGGCAGAAATTGAAAAAGATGAAATTGAGAATATTGATTTTGTATGTGATTCTGAAGAAGAATTATTAACAGATTTAAGAGAATTAGTAAGCATTCTTCCATCTGATTATGAATCAAAGAACTTTTTATCAGAATGTTCTGATGATCTGAATCGAGTGATTCCAGAATTAAATGATTCAGCATATGATGCACAGTATTTATTAAAAGCAATCTCAGATGACAACTTATTTGTACAGATCAAGAAAGAAACAGCAAAAAGTATGGTGATCGGATTCATCAAATTAAATGGTGAGACGATCGGTGTTGTAGCGAACCAGTCAGTTAACGGAGAAAGCGTGCTTGAGACAAAGGAAGTGGATCAGGCAACAAGATTTATTAAGTTTTGTGATGCATTTTCCATTCCAATCTTAACAGTGACAGATGTGGAAGGAATGAAGACAAGCCGCGAAGAAGAAAGAAAGATGGCAAGAATTCTTGCAATCTACACAAAAGAAATGATCAGCAGTACAGTACCAAAAGTAAACTTGATCGTAGGAAAAGCATTTGGTACGGCAGGAGTGATCATGAATTCTAAGTCTATCGGAGCAGATTTTGTACTGGCATGGCCACAGGCAAGCATCGGTATGATGGATCCAGAACAGGCAGTCCGTATCATGTATGCAAGAGAAATTGAGGAAAATGACGATCAGATCGCACTGATCAATGAAAAGACAGTGGAATATGCACAGATGCAAAATAGCGCAGAAAGCGCAGCAAAACGTGGAGCGATCGATGATATCATCATTCCAGATGCGACAAGAAAACGTTTGATCATGGCATATGAGATGTTATACGGAAAGAAACAAAGAAACGAAGATAAGAAACATACAACAATTTAGTGAGGTGAAAGGTTATGGCAAACATTGCAACCGCATTCGCGAATACCTTGATGGGAATGGGAACCGTATTTGTAATGCTGATCTTTATCTCATTACTGATCTCACTTTTTGGATATATTCCAAAATTAGAAGAGAAGATCAAAAATATCGGGAAAAAACCAGAACCTGTAAAGACAGAAGAACCAGCCGCAGTTGTAGAGGAACCACAGACACAGGTAGTTAATCTGCAGAAAGATGAACAGTTAGTTGCAGTGATCACAGCAGCGATCATGGCATCCTATGGAAGTAATGCAGTGAGTGCAGACAAGTTAGTAGTAAGATCCATCCACAGAGTTGATGGAAGAAGAGCATAATATTTGGGAGGTAATCATGAAGAATTATAGAATCACAGTGAACGGAGTAGCTTATGATGTAGCAGTTGAAGAGATGGGTGAAGGAGCAGCAACTTCTGCACCAGCACCAGCCGCTGCACCAAAACCAGCAGCACCTAAGGCAGCACCAGCTGCAGCAGGAGCCGGAGCAGTTAAGATCAATTCTCCAATGCCAGGAAACATTTTATCCGTGAAAGCATCTGCGGGACAGGCAGTGAAAAAAGGTGATGTATTAATGATCTTAGAAGCAATGAAAATGGAAAATGAGATCTGTGCACCACAGGATGGAACAATCGCAAGTGTTCAGGTAGCAGCAGGAGACAGTGTTGAAAGTGGAGACGTATTAGCGACGATGGACTAGCCATTGCCTGAAATGGAGGAATTTCTATGAGTTATGTTATCAATACCATGACCAACTTGGCAAGCCAGACAGGATTTGCATTCTTAAAACCGGGAAATTTCATAATGGTAGTTGTAGCACTGATCTTTTTATACTTAGCGATCGTCAAACAATATGAACCATTGTTACTGGTGCCAATTTCTTTTGGTATGCTGTTGGTTAACTTATATCCACCAATCATGCAGGAAGGTGGACTGTTACATTATTTTTATTTGTTAGATGAGTGGAGCATCTTACCATCCCTGATCTTCCTTGGGGTTGGAGCATTGACAGACTTTGGACCACTGATCGCCAATCCAAAGAGTTTCCTTCTTGGAGCGGCAGCCCAGTTTGGTATCTATGCAGCTTATTTTCTGGCAATCTTCTTACAGTTTCCAGATAAAGCGGCAGCAGCGATCTCCATCATCGGAGGAGCCGATGGACCAACTTCTATTTTCCTTGCAGGAAAACTTGGCCAGACAGCTTATATGGGACCGATTGCGGTGGCAGCATATTCTTATATGTCTTTAGTCCCAATCATTCAGCCGCCGATCATGAAATTGCTGACAACTGAAGAAGAACGTAAGATTAAGATGGAACAGCTTCGCCCGGTATCAAAGACAGAGAAGATTTTATTCCCTATTATTGTCACCATCGTTGTCTGTCTCGTATTACCTACAACAGCTCCTTTGGTAGGAATGCTGATGCTCGGAAATCTGTTCCGTGAAAGTGGCGTTGTAAAACAGTTATCAGATACAGCTTCCAATGCACTGATGTATATAGTTGTCATTATCCTAGGTACCTCAGTAGGAGCCACCACCAGTGCGGAAGCATTCTTAAATGTGAGTACGATCAAGATTGTAGTTTTAGGTTTAGTTGCATTCTCCGTAGGAACAGCCAGTGGGGTCTTATTTGGAAAATTAATGTGCAAACTGACACATGGAAAAGTAAATCCACTGATCGGTGCAGCTGGAGTATCTGCCGTACCAATGGCAGCCAGAGTTGCACAGAAAGTTGGGGCAGAAGAAGATTCATCAAACTTCCTTCTGATGCATGCGATGGGACCAAACGTAGCAGGAGTTATCGGAACTGCAGTAGCAGCCGGAATCTTTATGGCAATCTTCGGAGTTTAAGGAAAGGAAAGTTACTATGTCAGAGAGAAAACCAATCAAAATTGTTGAAACCGTGCTTCGTGACGGACATCAGTCATTGATCGCGACAAGAATGACAACAGAACAGATGTTGCCAATCATAGAAAAAATGGATCAGGTCGGATATCATGCCGTAGAATGCTGGGGAGGAGCTACATTTGATGCATCCCTCAGATTCTTAAAAGAAGATCCATGGGAAAGATTAAGAAAATTAAGAGATGGATTTAAAAACACAAAATTACAGATGTTATTTCGCGGGCAGAATATCCTAGGATACCGCCCATACGCAGACGATGTTGTAGAATATTTTGTACAGAAATCTATTGCAAATGGAATTGACATCATCCGAATTTTTGACTGTTTAAATGACCTTAGAAATTTAGAGACAGCAGTAAAAGCTGCCAATCACGAAAAGGGACATGCACAGGTAGCTTTAGCTTACACATTAGGTGATGCATATACCCTTGATTATTGGAAAGATACGGCAAAACGTATTGAAGATATGGGAGCCGATTCTTTATGTATCAAAGATATGGCCGGATTACTGGTTCCACAGGAAGCCACAAAGTTAGTAGAAGCATTAAAAGAAGCCACTAGTCTTCCAATTGATCTACATACACACTATACAAGCGGCGTAGCTTCTATGACTTACATGAAAGCTGTGGAAGCGGGAGTTGATATGATCGACACAGCAATTTCTCCATTTGCACTTGGAACATCCCAGCCAGCAACAGAAGTTATGGTTGAGACATTTAAAGGAAGCGAATATGATACAGGGCTTGATATGGAACTGTTAGGAGAGATCGCTGATTATTTCCGTCCGATTCGAGAAGATGCCATCGATACAGGATTATTAAATCCACGTGCATTAGGAGTTAACATTAAAACACTGATGTATCAGGTACCAGGTGGTATGTTATCTAATCTGTTATCTCAGTTAGAGGAACAGAAAGCTTCAGACAAATATTATGAAGTACTGGCAGAGATTCCAAGAGTCAGAAAAGACTTTGGAGAAGCGCCACTTGTAACACCATCCAGCCAGATTGTTGGAACTCAGGCTGTATTAAATGTACTGGCTGGAGAGCGTTATAAGATGATCACAAAAGAGTCCAAAGACCTCTTAGCAGGTAAATATGGACAGACAGTCAAACCGGTCAACAAAGAGATTCAGAAGAAGGCGATCGGAGATGAAAAACCGATCACATGCCGACTTGCAGATACTTTAGATCCGGAACTTGAGAAATTAGAAAAAGAAATGGCACAGTGGAAAGAACAGGATGAAGATGTATTATCTTATGCACTGTTCCCACAGGTAGCAACAGATTTCTTTAAATACAGAGCAGCACAGAAAAATAAGATCGATCTATCCAAAGCAGACGTTGAAAACGGAGCTTATCCAGTATAGATCAAAAAGATGATAACAGGGACTGCCCCTGATATCATATAATATGCCTGTTACTCAAGCAGGAAACTCATTTCCCAACTTGATTAATTCCATATAGCAAAGAGACAGTACTCGTTTTGTTTATGTTTTGAGAGTACTGTCTTTTTGTGTCTATATTGATATAAATTTCAGAAAAGAGAGATAATCAACGCAATGAAAATAACTGTTGACATTCATTTTTATTCTCTGTATAATACTAAAAAGTTAGGAAGCTAACCATTTTGAAAAGAAAGGGATGAGTGAATGCAGGATATAAATGATAAGATCAATAACATGCACATGGGAAAACTGATCCATATGTTATCACATGAGATGAAGAGGAATCAGCCAATTGATAAAGTGATCAAGGCTGATCTTACCATCATGCAGAAACATATTTTAAAGTTTATTTTATTAGAAACAATGCATAAAGATCTTTATCAAAAAGACATTGAAGAAGAATTTCAGATCCGCAAATCAACTGTAACAGGATATGTACAGTTGATGGAGAAGAATGGATATCTGACAAGAGAAAGTGTCAAAGGAGATGCTAGAAAGAAGCGGCTGGTACCAACAGAGAAAGCCGAAGGATTAAGACAGGCAATCTTGGAAGATATTAAGCTTAGTGAAAAAAGAATGGAAAAAGGCATTCCTGAGGAAGATGTCATAACATGCAAACATGTTTTATATCAGGTATTACAAAATCTTATAGAAAAACACAAGGAGGAAGGAAAGAAAGATGAATAAGACCCTATTAAAATCAGTCCGAGAATACAAAAAACAATCCATACTTGCTCCAATCCTGGTAATTCTTGAGGTACTGATGGAAGTTTTGATTCCGATGGAGATGGCAAATATCATTGATATCGGAATGACAAGCGGAGATTTACATTATATTATCCAGCGAGGAGTGATCCTAGTTGTTATGGCAATGTTATCCCTGTTTTTCGGGATTTCAGCTGGAAATATGGCAGCCGTTGCAGGTGCTGGATATGCAAAGAACTTAAGACACGATATATTCTACAAAGTGCAGGAGTTCTCATTTAAGAATATCGACCACTTTGCAACATCAGGACTTGTCACACGTATGACAACAGATATTACAAATATCCAGATGGCCTATATGATGAGTATCCGACTACTTGCCAGAGCACCGATCATGATCGTTTTATCATGGGTAATGACATTAAAGTACAGTGTGAAAGTAGCGTTACTATTTTTGATCGTGATTCCATTACTAGGAGGAACATTGATCTTTATTGCGAAAAAAGCACATCCACACTTTATCAAAGTATTTGATGAATATGATATCTTAAATAATTCTGTACAGGAAAATGTAAACGCATCCCGTGTGGTAAAAGCATTTGTACGTGAAGATTATGAAATCGATAAATTCCACGGAATTTCCAAGTATGTATATACACTGTTTACAAAAGCAGAAAAGATTGTTGCATGGAACTCACCAGTTATGCAGTTTACAATGTATGTTGTTATACTTCTGCTTGTAGCGATTGGTGGAACAGGGATCATCCATGGAACAATGGGAACTGGAGAATTAACAAGTATCATCGTATACGCATTACAGATCATTGGTTCTCTGATGATGGTAACCTTCGTATTCGTAATGATCATGATCGCAGAAGCATCTACAGACCGTATTACAGAAGTTTTGGAAGAAGTACCAGAAATGCAGGATAAAGCAGATGCAGTAACAGAAGTGAAAGACGGAGAGATCATCTTTGATCATGTAAACTTCAGTTATGCAGGAGAAGGTGGAAATCTTTCCTTAAAAGATGTTGATCTTCATATCAGATCCGGACAGACGATTGGAATCATCGGTGGAACAGGTAGTGCAAAATCTACATTAGTACAGTTGATCCCAAGACTTTACGATGTTACAGAAGGATGTGTCAAAGTCGGCGGCATTGATGTCCGTGATTACAACTTAGAAGCATTAAGAGACCAGGTATCCATGGTACTCCAGAAGAATGTATTATTTACAGGAACAATTTACGATAATATCCGTTGGGGAGATGAAAATGCATCCGATGAAGAAGTTCAGAGAATGTGTAAATTAGCACAGGCAGACGGGTTTGTAAATGAATTTCCAGCTGGATACAATACACAGATCGTACAGGGTGGAAACAATGTTTCTGGTGGACAGAAACAGAGATTGTGTATCGCAAGAGCGTTATTAAAGAAACCAAAGATCTTGATCTTAGATGATTCCACAAGTGCGGTTGATACAAAGACAGATGCATTGATTCGTAAGGCATTCCGTGAAGAAATTCCGAACACAACAAAGATCATCATCGCACAGAGAGTATCTTCCATCGAAGATGCAGACCAGATCATCGTATTAGATGATGGAAAGATCATGGGTATTGGAACATCCGAAGAATTATTAAAGACAAATGATATTTACAGAGAAGTCTATGAATCACAGGTGAAAGGGGGAGAAGACGATGAGTAAAAGACCAGAAAAGACGATCAACAAAAATACGGCGAAGACAGCAAAACGTCTTTTAAAATATGTAACAGATACTTATAAATTACAGTTTATTCTCGTGTTTGTCTGCATTTTCATCAGTGCAGCAGCTTCTGTATCTGTATCTTTATCATTGAAATTTATGCTCGATGACTTCATCCTGCCTTTGGTTGGACAGAGCAATCCAGATTTCACAAATTTTTACCACGCAATGATCGTCCTTGGATGCATCTTTGCAGCAGGTGTCATTGCAACATTTATTTATACAAGGATGATGGTATTTATCGGACAAGGAGTCCTAAAACGTGTCAGAGACGATATGTTTGAACATATGCAGACATTACCGATCCGTTATTTCGACCAGAATACAAATGGTTCGATCATGAGTTTATACACAAATGATACAGACACATTAAGACAGATGATCAGCCAGGCAATTCCTCAGGCATTGATGTCATTTTTCACGATCATTGTAACATTTATTTCTATGTTAGTATTAAGTCCGATTTTAACGATTCTTGCAGTTGTTGTTATCGGAATCATGATCACGGTAACAAAAGCGATTGGTGGAAACAGCGGAAAATACTTTATCCGCCAGCAAAAATCATTAGCCGATGTGACAGGATTTATCGAAGAGAGAATGAATGGACAGAGAGTTGTCAAAGTCTTTAACCACGAACGTAAATCAGAAGAAGAATTTGACAAGTTAAACGAATCTCTGTTTGAAAGTGCTGCAAATGCCAACAAATATGCAAATATCATGGGTCCAGTTGTAGGTAATATTGGAAACCTTCAATTTGTATTAACAGCGGTATTAGGTGGTGTGTTAGCTATTGAAGGTATTGGAGGGATCACATTAGGTGTTATGGCATCATACCTTCAGTTTACAAAGAGTTTCACACAGCCATTTATGCAGGTCGCACAGCAGTTTAACTCTATTGTAATGGCACTTGCAGGTGCAGAAAGGATCTTTGCCATGATCGATGAAGAACCTGAGACAGATGAGGGATATGTAAGATTAGTAAATGCGAAGAAAGATGAAAATGGAAACATTATCGAATGTGAAGAAAGAACAGGAATGTGGGCATGGAAACATCCACACTCTGCAGATGGGTCTGTAACATATACAGAATTAACTGGAGATGTAAGATTTGAAGATGTAACGTTTGGTTACAACGAAGATAAAACCATCCTTCATGACATTAGTCTGTTCGCAAAACCAGGACAGAAGCTAGCATTTGTAGGATCCACAGGAGCCGGAAAAACAACGATTACAAACCTGATCAACCGCTTCTATGACATTCAGGATGGTAAGATTCGTTACGATGGAATCAACATCAAGAAGATCAAAAAAGACGACTTAAGACGTTCCTTAGGAATTGTATTACAGGATACACACCTGTTTACAGGAACGATCAAAGACAATATCCGCTACGGAAATTTAGGGGCAACCGACGAACAGGTCTACGAAGCAGCCAAATTAGCACACGCAGACCAGTTCATCAAAATGCTTCCAGATGGTTACGACACTGTGATCAGCGGAGACGGAGAAGGATTATCTCAAGGACAGAGACAGTTACTATCCATTGCCAGAGCAGCCGTAGCCAACCCACCAGTACTGATCTTAGATGAAGCAACATCAAGTATTGATACAAGAACAGAAAGCATTGTACAGCGAGGAATGGATAACCTGATGAAAGGTAGAACTGTATTTGTAATCGCCCATCGACTATCTACGATCCGAAATAGTGATGCAATCATTGTACTTGAACATGGTAAGATCATTGAACGTGGAGATCATGAAGATCTTATTAAGAATAAAGGAACCTACTATCAATTATATACTGGTAAGTTGGAATTATCTTAAATTTGTGATTGGCCAACTGTAGTCTTTCAGTATATGATAAAAAATAAATAAGCAACCGAAAACGCAGCGGTGGAATTTTGCTCACATTTTGAACAAATCGCTTATCCGCCCAATTTCCTACGAGAACTCGCTCTGAAGTTTTATTTCAGACAAAAGTCTTTGAAGCTCAGACACTCGTCCAATTGGGCTGCGAATTTGTTCAAAATATGGCAAAATTCCAATGCTGCGTTTTCGGTTGCTTATTTATTTTTTATCATATACCTAAAGTCTATAGAGTGGACAATTCACAAGATTGAAAATTTAAGTGGTGTGTATGGAGAACAGCATTGATTGTAAAATAGGGGATTTTCAGACAGAAGGTAATGTTATTATGCTTCATAAACATTCCAACAAATCACAATTGTATAAAAAAAGAAGCATCAAATATTCTTGACAGTATTACTAGGAAATGATATTATACGAATAATTCCTACTGGAAAACTATGAAAAAAGAAAAACTATAAGAGAGGATGTGTAACAAAATGAGCATTAACACAGCAGATTTTGCCGCACTAGCAGTTACAATTGTTTTGTTTGCGGTTATCTATTATTTAGATTATAAGAAAGGCGTAGACTTCGGACTTTTAACATTATTAGGAACAGTTTTTGGAATCGCAGTTGGTCTGGGATTTGGAAATCATTTTACATATGTTGAGATTTTCGGACGTATCTATACCAATGTATTGACAGCACTTGTTGTACCAATGCTGTTATTTAGTATCATCGCAAGTATCACAAATCTAAGTGAATCCATTCATTTAAAGAAAATCGGTGGAAAGTCAATCTTTTATCTGATCTTAAATACAGCGATCGCAAGTACGATTACAGTGATCGCAGCAGTCATCTTAAAAGTCGGTGATGGATTTGCTTACAAAGTAGCTGATGGATATCAGAAAGTTGAAGTTCCATCTGTTGTTGATACGATCGTAAACTTATTCCCAAGCAACTTCGCAACAAACTGGAGTGAAGGACAGATTATTCCGATCGTTGTATTTGCGATCATCATTGCATTATCTTACAATGCAATTTCCAAAGAAAATGAATCCGTAAAACCATTTAAAGCATTTATTGATGCAGGGAATCAGGTGATCGGACAGGCAATTGACTGGATCATTGGATTTACACCATATGCAGTATTATCTTTCTTGGCAAGAGCCGTTGGAAGAAGCAGTGTCACGGAATTGCTGCCATTATTAAGTACATTAGTATTATCTTATATCTTATGTGCAGTTCAGGCATTTGGAGTAGAAGGATTATTAATTAAATTTGTAGCAAAATTAAGTCCTGTTAAATTCTTTAAAGGAATCGCACCAGCTCAGTATGTAGCATTTACGACACAGAGCAGTGTTGGTACGATCCCGGTTACATTAAGACAGTTAAAAGAAGCACTTGGAGTTGATGGAGATGTAGCATCATTTACGGCAGGTCTTGGAGCCAATGTTGGAATGCCAGCATGTGCAGGAATCTGGCCAGCATTAACAGCGGTATTTAGTGTTCATATGTTAGGATATCATTACGGAATTGCACAGTATGCATTTCTGATCCTGATCACATTAGTAGTATCTGTTGGAACAGTCGGGGTTCCAGGAACAGCGACGATCACATCAACAGCTGTATTTGCAGCACTTGGCTTACCAATCGAATTAGTTGTCGTATTTGCACCAATCTCAACGATCGTTGACATGGCAAGAACAATGACAAATGTAACAGGAGCAGCAACAGCAGCCGTTATCACAGCAGCAACTGAAGGTCTGGTTGATGAAGAAGTTTACAATTCAGATCAGGCAAAACATGTTGCAGTAAACAACTAGGATAGAAGAAATTCTATATATAATCACTGTATGAAAAGACACTTGATCGTAACGTATATTTTATGTATGTTATGAGCAGGTGTTTTTTCATTTCATGTAATTAATATAAGTTGAGGCGGCTAAAATTTCGTGCTATCATAATCAATATAGATAAGAGCACGAAGTTTTTTCATATTATAGAAAATTGATTCAAGGAGGTGATCGTATGGGAAATTATCTAAATCCAGGGAATGAAAAGTTCAGAAGAATGATTCAGTCTGAAATTTATGTAGATAAGACAGGGATGATAAAATACACGAATTCCGTACTAGATACAGCACAAAACTATGTCTGTGTCAGCCGTCCAAGAAGATTTGGGAAGTCAATGGCTGCGAATATGCTGACAGCTTATTACAGTCGCGGTTGTAATTCAAAAGAATTATTTGAAAAGTTTGAAATTGCAAAAGATAAAGATTTTGAAAAATATCTGAATCAATATAATACCATATTCTTAAATATGCAGGAATTTCTAAGTCGAAGTCATAATGTAGAAGAATTGATCGATCGTGTGAAGAAGCTTGTGATCAGAGATTTGAAAATGGAATATCCAGAAGTTGATTATTTTGACGATACAGATTTGATTGAGTGTATGCAGGATATTTATGCACAAATGCAGTGCCCATTTATTGTGATCATTGATGAATGGGATTGCATTTTTAGGGAATATAAACAAGATAAAGAAGCACAGGAAAAATATTTAGATTTTCTACGGGACTTATTAAAAGATAAGGCATGTATTTATCTATCTTACATGACAGGAATTTTACCGATTAAGAAATATGGAACACATTCGGCACTGAATATGTTTGATGAATTTTCCATGATCGCCCCGGGACCTTTAGCATGTTATGTCGGGTTTACAGAACAAGAAGTCAAAAAGCTCTGTGAACAATACGGAATGGATATGGAAGAAGTTAAGAACTGGTATGATGGATATTCATTTGACGGAGTACTGTCTGTGTATAGTCCAAGATCGGTTGTAAATAGTATGAGATTTCGAAAGATATCAAATTACTGGAATCAGACAGAGACTTTTGAAGCATTACAGATGTATATTGATATGAATTTTGAGCATCTAAAAGATGATGTTTTAAGTATGATCGCTGGAGAAAGCGTGGCGGTGAATACCGAAAGTTTTACGAATGATATGGCAACGTTTCGTACAGAAGATGATGTACTGACATTATTGATCCATCTTGGATATCTTGCATATGATGATAAAACAAAAACAGTCAAGATACCAAATAGTGAAATTCGGGCAGAATATGTAAATACAGTTTCAGTATCAGACTGGGGATCTGTGTCAAAAGCACTAAAAGATTCTGCAGATACATTAAATGCAATCTGGCAAGGCAGAGAAGAACAGGTATCGAAAGCCATTGAACAGGCACATTTTGAGACATCACATATCCAGTATAATGATGAAAATGCATTGAGTTATACGATTTCACTCGCATTATATGCAGCAAGGAATTTTTATACCATTCACAGAGAACTGGCAGGTGGAAAAGGATTTGCAGATTTGGTCTTTATTCCGAAAAAACAATTTGCAGAGAAACCGGCATTGGTAGTTGAATTGAAATGGGATAAAAGCGCGGAAAGTGCGATCAAGCAGATGAAAGACAAGAAATATTTTGAGAGTTTGGAAGAATATCAGAATAATATGCTATTAGTGGGTATTAATTATGATAAGAAAACAAAAGAACACGTGTGTAAAATAGAGGAATACTTGAAAAAATAAAAAACAATAAAATCCATGAGAACAACGAACTAAAAAATCGTGTTCTCATGGATTTTATATTTTGCAGTTTAATAAATTTTCAATATCATCGCATAAAGCGGTGTTTTTTCATAGGAAATTTCGATGAAGACTTTTTTCTTTATACAATCTTAATACAAGAGAACATATCCTTACACTATCTTTTTATCATAAAAGATATAATGATGATAAGATCAAAAGGTCATAAAATAATTTGAAAAAGAGGTAAGATCATATATGCCATGGAGGATTCATAAAAAAAGACATTTAACATCATTTCAGGTGATCATATTAGGGTTCGCAGGAGTGATCCTTTTTGGAGCATTGATCCTGATGCTGCCAATTTCATCAGCTCAAGCAATCATAACACCATTTCATAAAGCATTATTTACGTCAACTTCTGCAGTATGTGTGACAGGGCTTGCAGTCGTGGATACTGGAAGTTACTGGTCTGCTTTTGGACAGACAGTGATCATGTTTCTGATACAGATCGGAGGTCTGGGAGTTATAACAACAGCAACAGCCGTATTTATATTATCAGGAAGAAAAATATCGATTATGCAGCGAAGCACGATGCAAAATGCGATCTCTGCACCAAAAGTAGGAGGGATCGTTCGATTGATGAGTTTTATTTTAAAAGGAACTTTATTGATCGAATTGATCGGTGCGTTATTCATGATGCCTGTTTTCTGTCATGATTTTGGATTACGGGGAATCTGGATGTCGATCTTTCATTCTGTATCAGCCTTTTGTAATGCAGGATTTGATCTTCTTGGAACAAAATGGCATCCATTTGTATCATTGACATCATATGCGGTAAATCCAGTGATCAACATTGTGATCATGTTACTGATCATCATTGGTGGAATTGGATTTTTTACATGGGAAGACATTTATCTCCATAAATTTCATTTTAAGCATTACCATATGCAGAGTAAGGTTATTCTAACTACAACATTATGTCTGATCTTGTTACCAGCTGTTTTCTTTTTCTTTCAGGATTATGGAAATCTATCAGGGATTCACCGGTTGCTTGCATCATTGTTTCAAGCTGTGACACCGAGAACTGCAGGATTTAATACGACAGATCTTTCGATGCTGACAGGAGCATCAAAGGCAATGATGATTTTATTGATGTTGATCGGAGGTTCACCAAGTTCTACAGCAGGAGGTATGAAAACAACAACATTTGCTCTGTTACTTTTAAATGTACTGGCGACCTTTCAAAGTTGTGATGATGTGACAGCATTTGGAAGAAGAATCGATGCTAGTGTGATAAAAAATGCAACAACGATCGCAATGATGTATTTTATCTTGTTTTTTGCAGGCGGAATGACGATTAGTGTGTATGAGGGACTGCCGCTTTCAAGCTGTCTGTTTGAAGCAGCGTCTGCAGTTGGAACCGTAGGTTTGACATTAGGAATCACACCAAAACTTCATATTCTGTCACAGATCATTTTGATCATACTGATGTATCTGGGACGTGTTGGCGGTTTGACGCTGATCTATGCAGTATTTTCAGATAAAAATAAACGAAAAGCAAGACTACCACTTGATAAGATCATAGTGGGATAAAAGAAAGAGGGAATTGATGATGAAGAATATTTTATTGATCGGACTTGGACGTTTTGGAAAACATATAGCGATACAGTCAAGTCAGCTTGGACATGAGATCATGGCAGTTGATCTGGATGAGGAAAGAGTGAATGATGCACTTCCATATGTTACGAATGCACAGATCGGGGACAGTACGAATGAGGAATTTTTAAAATCTCTGGGGATTGCAAATTATGATATCTGTTTTGTTACGATCGGTGGGAATTTTCAAAATTCGTTGGAAACCACCTGTCTGTTAAAAGAACTTGGAGGCAAAATGGTTATTTCCAGAGCTGAACGAGATGTACAGGAAAAATTCCTCTTACGAAATGGAGCCGATAAGGTAGTCTATCCAGAAAAAATGGTGGCAAAATGGGCAACGATCCGTTATACCGATGATCATATTCTTGATTATATGGAAGTCGATGCCTCACATGCGATCTTTGAGGTAGAGGTTCCGAAGGAATGGATTGGAAAGACAGTGGGAAAACTTGATATTAGAAAAAAATATGATATTAACATTATGGCAGTAAAAGATGATGGAAAAGTAAGTATGGCGATATCTGCGGATACCTGTTTTAAGGAAGATGTTACATTATTGGTATTAGGAGAATATAAAGCGATCAAAAAGTGTTTTTGTATCTGATGTCATGAAAAAGAGGTGAGAGCTTATGTCAGATTTCATTTTAGCATTGGCGGTAATACTGATGTTTGCATTTGTGTTATTCTTTTTGAAAAAAGTTAATTATTTTCTTGGAGAAAATCGGAAAGTAATTGACAGGGAGCAAGATGATGACGATGATTGATGTGTTTATGGATTATTATTGACAATCGTGATATAATGCATCCGATAAGGAAAGGGGGCCAAGATGAGCACAGGAGAATTTGTACAGCTGAACAAAGAAAACGAACACATTCTTGTTTGTCTTTCTTCTTCACCATCGAATGAAAAGATCATACGTACAGCAGCAAAAATGGCAAGAGATATGCGGGCACGTTTTACGGCATTGTATGTACAGACAGGAAAAAGAGAAAGAGAATCGGACAAAAGAAGACTGGAAGCTCATGTACAATTTGCAAAGGAATCTGGTGCGGAAATCGTAATGACACATGGGGAAAATGTTCCGGTACAGATCGCGGAATATGCACATTTATCAAATGTCACAAAAATCGTGATCGGACAAAGCAGTGCAAAGAGAAATCACTTTTTCAGCAAACAGACATTAACAGAGAAGTTGATCGAGGCTGTTCCTGATATTGATATCCACATTATTCCAGATGCGATGAACTTAGATAATTATCGAAAACCGCATGGAGCGGTTTATGTAGGAAAGCCTACGATGAAAGACAGTTTATTGACATTATTTATATTTGCAGTTTGTACGTTGATCGGTCTATTCATCCAGAAACTTCAATTTACAGATACAAACATCGTTACAATTTATATTTTGGGTGTTTTATTAACGTCAATCCTTACAGATGGATATTTATACAGCATTGGAGGTTCTGTCTTAAGTGTATTTTTGTTCTGCTTTTTCCTTACGGAACCAAGAATGTCATTTCAGACGTATGCAGTTGGATATCCGGTAACTTTTGTGATCATGTTAATATCTTCTGTCATTACTGGAACACTTGCAGCAAAATTAAAAACACATGCAAGGCTTTCAGCACAATCTGCATTTCGTACACAGATTTTATTTGACACAGACCGGTTACTTCAAAAAGCAAAAAACGATACGGATATTTTAAGTATTACATGTACACAGCTTATCAAATTATTAGACCGCAGTATTGTAGCATATGTTGTGGAAGGCGATGAATTGTCAGCACCACATATATTTTCGAATAAAAAGAAAGAACAGATAGAAGATTTATTGACAAGCAGGGAGCAGGAGATTGCAAAATGGGTGTATGAAAACAAGCAGCGTGCTGGAGCAACGACCGAACGTTTTAAAGATGCACAGTGTCTGTACCTTGCCATTTGTATTGAGGATAATGTGTATGGTGTGATCGCAATACCAGTTGACGAATATACATTAGATTCCTTCGAATATAGTATCTTACTTTCTGTGATCAATGAATGTGCACTTGCCATGGAAAATAAAAAGAATATCATGGAGAAAGAAAAAATCTCCGTTCTTGCCAAAAATGAACAGTTAAGAGCAGATCTGCTTCGTGCGATCTCACATGATCTAAGGACACCACTTTGTTCCATTTCTGGGAATGCAGACATGCTGTTAAATAGTGGAGAACGTCTTGATGATATAACAAAACATCAGATTTATACAGATATTTATGATGATTCAGAATGGCTGATCAATATCGTCGAAAATTTATTATCGATCACAAGATTAAATGATGGAAGATTAAAACTGAAATTTACAGATCAATTATTAGATGAGGTGATCGCGGAATCATTACGGCATATCAGCAGGAAACATGAAGAGTATCAGATCGTTACAGAATGCGATGAATTGATACTTGCACATATGGATGTGCGGCTGATCCTGCAAGTGTTGATCAATCTGGTCGATAATGCAATTAAATATACACCGAAAGGATCTACAATCCGCATTTGTGCCATGAATGAAAATGGAAAAGCAAAGATTCAAGTAGAAGATAACGGCCCTGGAATTTGTGATGAAATGAAGCCGCATATATTTGAAATGTTTTATACAGGGAAAAATACGATCGCAGACAGCCATCGAAGTCTTGGTTTAGGTTTGGCACTTTGCCGTTCGATCATAGAGGTGCATAACGGGAAACTGGTGTTGGAGGACAATATACCACATGGTTGTATTTTTTCTTTTACACTGCCATTAAGTGAGGTTACATTAAATGAATAAAGCATTAATTTTAGTCGTGGAGGATGACCGGCCAATCCGTAATCTGATCGTGACAACATTAAAAACACATGATTATAAATATATTACAGCAGAAAATGGAAGTTCAGCTATTTTAGAAGCATCTTCTCATAAACCAGAGATCATTTTATTAGATCTTGGATTGCCTGATATGGAAGGTGTGGATGTGATCAAAAAAGTAAGAACATGGTCTAACGTACCAATTATCGTTATCAGTGCAAGAAGTGAAGATGTAGATAAAATAGAAGCACTGGATGCAGGAGCAGATGATTATATCACAAAACCATTTTCAGTTGATGAACTGCTTGCAAGGATCAGGGTTACACAGCGCCGATTAGCATTGATCCAGTCAGGCGAGGAACAAGAACAAGCAGTCTTTGTAAATGGAGAGTTAAAGATCGACTATACAGCAGGATCTACATATTTAAAAGATAAAGAATTGCATTTAACACCAATCGAATATAAATTATTATGTTTGCTGTCTCATAATGTTGGAAAAGTATTGACTCACACTTATATTACGCAACAGATCTGGGGCAGTTCACTGGAAAATGATGTTGCATCACTTAGAGTGTTTATGGCAACATTACGGAAGAAATTACAGCCAGATAAAGATGGCATGCAGTATATACAGACACATATAGGTATTGGATATCGGATGCTTAAGATATAGTAAATAAAGAGTGTCTGCATCATTAAGTGATGCAGACACTCTTTTAGATACCAATATATGAAAACACCCAAAAGAGGCAAAAAAGAGATTGATTTATTACCTACTATTTAAAAATGTGTTCTGAAGGAATTTTTACGCACAACCTCCGCATGCAGCACATGCAGAAGGAGTTGCAGCGCAGCCTCCCTGGGCGGTTTCTCTTAGTTCAGCTGGCAGTCGTTTACCAACGATATACATTGCGTTTAACATTTCGTCAAACGGGATGAGCTGATGGATTCCAGATAAAGAAATCTCAGCTGCGATGATCGCATTTGCAACACCTGCGGCATTACGGTTCTGGCATGGATATTCCACCAACCCGCCAACGGGGTCACAAACAAGACCTAACATATTCATTAAAACGGTAGAGGCAGCTCCAAGACATTGTTTTGGATTACCGCCAAGCAGTTCGACAGTGGCAGAAGCAGCCATCGAAGAAGCAACACCGACTTCCGCCTGACATCCGCCGACAGCACCTGCAACCGTTGCATTTCTCATAGCAAGATATCCGATCGCACTGGCATTAAACAGTGCCTGAATGATCTGTTCATCATCTAATTTATGAACTTCCTGAAGCCCAAGTAAAAGTCCAGGAACGATTCCGGCAGACCCTGCGGTTGGGGATGCTACGATCAACCCCATGGATGCATTCGTCTCAAGAGTCGCCATCGCATAGATCATACTTTTTTCTAACAGATCACCACAGATTCCAATTCCAGAATGATACCGGGAAGCAATCTTCTTTGCCTCGCCACCGATCAGTCCACCCATGGAACGAACTGGTTCTTTGATCGGAGTAAAAGCAGCATTTTTCATGATCTCAAGAACTCTTGCCATTGCATCATGAACCGTATCAGCTTCTTTTTCCCCTTCTACGATCTCACGCTGTCTCATCACTTCGGAGATTGGAAGATCATGTTTTTTACATAAATCAAGCAATTCATTTGCGTTTTTAAAATCCATAATATTTCAGTCTCCTTTCTACAGCTGAATGATCATAACATCTGAGACATTTGGGCTTTTCCTAATCTCCTCTGCGATGTTTTCAGGAAGAAGACCATCGGATTCAACGATAGAATAAGCTGTATTTCCTTTAGATTCTCTGAAAAGACGCATAAAAGCGATATTAACATCCTGATCACTCAGACATTTTGTGATATAAGTAACAACGCCAGGTTTATCTTTCTGGATCACGATCAAGGTACTGTATTCCCCGGTAAAATCAACTTCTACATCATTGATACGGCAAATTCTGGCTTTTCCACCGCCTAAAGATTCCCCACGGATCAAGATGCGATCTCCGTTTTCATTTGTCATTAAGATATCCACTGTATTTGGATGGACATCAGTTTCTATTTCATTTGGTACAAAAGAGAAATCAAGTCCAATGTCTTTTGCAATCTCGAAAGAATCACGGATTCTCATATCATCGGTTCCAAATCCCATGATTCCACCTAATAAGGCACGATCCGTTCCGTGTCCATGATAAGTTTTTGCAAAAGATCCATAGAGTGTAAACTGAACTTTTTTCAGTGTACCATTTAACATTTTTCTTGCGAGAAATGCGATCCTTGCAGCTCCGGCTGTGTGGGAGCTTGAGGGACCGATCATATTTGGCCCCATAACATCAAATGCACTGATAAAAGACATAAATTAAGCCTCCACTGTATCTTCTTTTAAAATAAATTTCTTGTAAATAGAATCTACGACGATTCCAATCGCATTATCTCCGGAAATGTTACATGCAGTTCCGAAAGAATCCTGTGTGATATAAAGTGCAACCATTAAAGCACAGATTGGTCCGTTTGTATCTCCTGCTGTTGTACCAAATACCATGTAAAGGAAAGGCAATGCAGTCATGATAGATCCACCTGGAGCTCCAGGAGAAGCGACCATTGCAACACCAAGTGTCATAATAAATGGAATAACAGTTGCAAGGCTGATCGGTAACTGATTCATCAAACATACAGCAGTTGCACATGCTGTGATCGTGATCATAGAACCTGCCATGTGGATATTGGCACAAAGAGGCACTACAAAGTTACGGATCTGAGCACTGACACCGTCATTCTTTGCACATTCCAGATTGACAGGAATTGTAGCAGCAGAAGACTGAGTTCCTAAAGCTGTAGTATAACCAGGAACCTGATTTTTAATAAGAGAGAGTGGATTCTTTTTGCTGACAGAACCTGCAATTATAAACTGGATCGTGATACATACAAAGTGCATGATGATCACTACAAGGAATACTTTCCATAAGATTCCAAGGATTGCAAATGTTTTTCCTGATTTCGTCATATCAGTAAATGTACCGCAGATATATAATGGCAATAAAGGAATGATCGTTTTGTGCAGGACTTTATCGATGATCGTTGAGAAATCGCTCATTCCGTTGTAAAGGCTGTTTCCGATCTCTTTACTTTTCATTGTGGATAAGCATAATCCTAAAATGAAAGCAAGAACAACAGCAGATAATGTATCAAACAGCGGTGTGATCGTCAGTGAAAAATAAGGTTTCAGTGACGCATCAGCAGTCGCAGCAATCTGATCTAATGCCCCAGAAGTCATAAAGTGTGGGAACAGATTGGATGATACAAGGTAAGAAGCTGTACCAGCAAGTAAAGTTGAACCATAAGCAAGAGCAACGGTAATTAAAAGCAGCTGTCCAGCACCCTGTGACAGATCAGCGATTCCCATGGTTACATAAGCAAGGATCATCAGTGGAATGATGAATTTTAAGTAGGTACTGAAGAATCCAGACAGTGTTACAACAAAGCGGCAGAATCCAGTTGGAAGGAACTGTCCAAACAGGATACCAATAATGATGGCAATAATGAGTTTTGGTACCAGACCAAGTTTAAATTTTTTCTTTTCCATTTTTAATTACTCCTCTAAAAGCATAATCACATATCATCGTAGTTTGTTTAATGTGCACAAAAAATGTTTGACGTCTTTATGTTTGTATTGTATCATCCACGTATAGATGAATCAAATTCATAGATTTAATGATAACATTGAAAATTATTCATAATAGTACAAAGGAGAAAAAATGGAATTCCGTCAGATACAGACATTTATGCAGATAGCACAAGTGAAGAATTTCTCAAAAACCGCAGAATTACTAGGTTATTCGCAATCTGCCGTGACAGTACAGATCCGTCAATTAGAGACAGAATTGGGAGTGCGGTTATTTGACCGTACAGGAAAAAAAGTGATACTCACACCGAAAGGAAAAGAATTTTTAATACATGCAAATAAGATCATTGATGAAATGCACAAGGCAAAAGATGCAATGAATGATACTGCAGAGTTAAAAAATCCATTACATATCGGAACGATCGAATCACTCTGCACTGTCAAATTGCAGGAAATCGTACAGCGGTTTCGGGAAGAACATCCACAGGTTAGAATTCAGATCACGATTGGTTCTCCAGAACGCCTGATCCAGAAGATGGAACACAATGAACTCGATGTCATTTATATTCTGGATACGCCAAGATGGAATAAAAATTGGGTGAAAGTCATGGAAAAATCGGAGCCTGTGATCTTTGTGTCTGCACCAAATTATAAGTTATCAGGGAAAAAGAATATAGAGGTTGAGGAAATCTTAAATGCACCGTTTTATCTAACAGAACGAAATGCAAACTACAGACAGGCATTAGAACAGGAATTAGCTCTGCATAAACAGACATTATCGCCAGTACTTGAATGCAGTGATACCGCGTTTATCAAGAAGATGCTAAAGACAGGAAAAGGGCTTTCTTATCTTCCATTATTTGTTGTAGAAAAGGATATTGAAGAAGGAAAGATCGCAAAATTAGATGTGAAAGATATTGATATTACAATGTATCGACAAGTGTTTTATCATGCAAATAAATATATGACAAAAGAGATGGAGAAATTTGTGGAGTACTGCAGGTTGTGATTTGTTGGTTTGATAACATGTTAGAAATAAAATTTAAAAAAATTAGCACTCACCTATTGACAGTGCTAATAATAGGTGTTATAGTACAACTAGAGCAAGAGGGAAGGGCTTAAGAGAGAAGCCAAAGAACCAAAGGCTCCATAAGATACAACAAGTTATATTGAGAACTTCTCAATATGCTTCACATAAAAGGCAAGTGTCAGGAATTACCCTGACACGCCCAAACATTATTATAAAGAAAAAGGAGAGATGACTTATGATGATGATGCCTAGTATTTTTGGAGGAAACTTATTTAACGACGACTGGATGGATTTTTCTTTCCCAGATATTGATAAAGAACTGTATGGTAAACACGCAAAGAACTTAATGAAGACTGATGTGAAGGAAAAAGACGGAAACTACGAAGTAGCGATCGACCTTCCAGGATTTAAGAAAGATGAGATAACAGCTGAACTGAAAGACGGATATTTAACAATCAGTGCAGCAAAAGGATTAGATAAAGACGAGAAAGATAAAGAAGGTAAATATATCCGTCGTGAACGTTACGCAGGAAACATGAGCAGAAGCTTCTATGTTGGCAAAGATATCACAGAGAAAGATATCCACGGTAAATACGAGAATGGTATTCTGATGCTAGATATTCCGAAGAAAGCTCCGGAGAAGAAAGTAGAAGAAAAGAAATTCGTAACGATCGAAGGATAAAAGAACTTTCCCCGGGATGATCAGATTCCCGGGGAATCTTTCTATCTATTTGAGAATGAAAGGAAAAGAAGGTGAAACGAAATGGCAGCAAAACGTGATTTATATGAAGTTCTTGGAATCAGTAAAACTGCAGATGAAAAAACGATCAAGAAAGCATATCGGAAACTGGCAAAGAAATATCATCCAGATATGAATCCTGGAGATAAAACAGCAGAACAGAAATTCAAAGAAGCGACCGATGCTTATAATATATTAAGTGATCCAGAGAAGAGAAAATTATATGATCAATATGGTCATGCTGCCTTTGACGGAACCGGAGCAGAATCTGAGTTCTATAAGAATTACCAAAACTATGGTGGTGCTCATGGAGGATATCAGGAATTCCACTTTGAAGGTGGAGATGGCGATGATATCTTTGGTGACATCTTTGGAAGTATGTTCGGTGGCGGACGAAACAACAAAGGATTCCATCGAAGCAGTTTCCATCAAGGAGGTTTTGGCTCTTCTGATGGATTTGGAGGTGGTGGATTCGGAAGTGGATCCTTCAGACAGAAAGGTTCCGACGCACACGCAGATATCTCTATTAGTTTTGATGAAGCAGTTACGGGCTGCGATAAAGTCATTCATTTGCAAGATCAAAATGGTGCGATGCAGTCATTACAGGTTCATATACCAGCTGGAATTGATACAGGAAAAAGTGTCCGCTTAAGAGGAAAAGGAAATCCAGGAATCGGAGGCGGTGAAGCAGGTGATTTATTCCTGAAAGTAACAGTCGGTGAGAAACAAGGATTTGAGCGAAAAGGAAATGATGTGTATACAACGATCAATGTTCCATTTAGCACAGCCGTTTGTGGAGGTGAAGCAGTGATCAAGACATTATATGGAAATGTTATCTGTAAGATCAAAGAAGGAACTCAGTCAGGATCTAAGATCAGACTGCGTGGAAAAGGAATGCCGCTTATGAAGAATCCATCTCAGAAGGGAGATCAATACGCAGTTGTTCAGATTCAGGTTCCAAGAAATGTCTCCCAGCAGGCAAAAAACAAATTAAAAGAATTCGAAGCACTTTGTGGTCAAAGAGGAAATGCCTCTTATTAAACATGAAACTTCTTGATAATAGATAAAAAGGTTGTTATTTGGAGAGACAAAAGCAGATAACAGCCTTTTTTGCCTTTATAAATTGTGTCAAATAAGGTACAATAAAACCATATATGAAAGAAGGTGGGACGAGATGGACGTATCAGAGAGAATGAAATATAAATTAGCAAATGCAATGAAAGAGTTGTTGGTGCATACGCCAGTAGATAAGATTACAGTGAAACAGATCGTAGATCAGTGCGATGTAACTCGTCCAACCTTTTACCGGCATTTTAAGGATAAATATGATCTGATCAACTGGTATTTTGATGTATTGGCTCAGATGTCGTTTAAACAGATGGGTATCAGTCTGACATTAAGAGAAGGGTTGCTCAAGAAATTTGAATTCATCAAAGGTGAAGGACAATTTTTCGCAGCAGCTTTTTCGAGCGAGAGTCAGAACTGTCTGATGGAGTATGATTATCAGTGCATTTATCAATTCTATTGTGATATCATTCACAAACAGGGAGTTGATAAAATTCCAGAAGAATTAGAATTCTTGTTGAGAATGTATTGCCGAGGTTCAATTGCCATGACTGTAGAATGGGCGACAACAGGGATGAAGATGTCGCCGGAACAGCTCGCAGATCAGCTGATCGATGCGATGCCTCCAAAGCTATATGATCTGTTCAAAGATATATAAAGATAACAAAATGTTACACTTTTGATGAAGTGTAACATTTTTTACATTTTGCCAAATGTGTAACTTGTATTTGCGAAAAAACAATTTTATACTGAAGATAGTTAAAAAAATGTCAATATAAAAGGAGTGTATAAAATGGTAAATCGTATCGTATTAAATGAAACATCTTATCACGGAGCAGGAGCAATTCAGGAGATCGCAACAGAAGCAACAAAACGTGGATTCAAAAAAGCATTTGTTTGTTCTGATCCAGACCTTGTAAAATTCGGAGTTACAAAGAAGGTAACAGATGTATTAGATAATGCAGGACTTGCATATGAAGTATATTCACAGATCAAACCAAATCCAACAATCGAAAACGTACAGACAGGAGTTACAGCATTTAAGGCAGCAGGAGCTGATTACCTGATCGCTATCGGTGGTGGATCTTCTATGGATACAGCAAAAGCTGTTGGAATCATCATCAACAACCCAGAATTTGAAGATGTGAGAAGCTTAGAGGGAGTTGCAGATACTAAGAAACCTTGCGTACCAATCATCGCAGTTCCAACAACAGCCGGAACAGCTGCAGAAGTAACGATCAACTACGTTATCACAGACGTTGAAAAGAAACGTAAATTCGTATGCGTAGACCCTCATGATATTCCAGTGATCGCAGTGATTGACCCAGAAATGATGTCTTCTATGCCAAAAGGATTAACAGCAGCAACAGGTATGGATGCATTAACACATGCCATCGAAGGATACACAACAAAAGCAGCTTGGGAAATGACAGATATGTTCCATATCAAAGCCATTGAACTGATCTCTGACAGCTTAAGAGGAGCTGTTGAGAATACACCAGAAGGAAGAGAAGGAATGGCAATGGGACAGTACATTGCAGGAATGGGATTCTCAAATGTAGGACTTGGAATCGTACATTCTATGGCTCATGCATTAGGTGCAGTTTATGATACACCTCATGGAGTAGCGAATGCGATCTTACTTCCAACAGTTATGGAATACAATGCAGATGCAACAGGAGATAAATACAAATATATCGCAAAAGCAATGGGTGTAGAAGGTGTCGAAGATATGACACAGGAAGAATACAGAAAAGCAGCCGTTGATGCGGTTAAAAAATTATCAGCAGATGTCGGAATACCAGCAGACTTAAAAGAAATCGTGAAAGAAGAAGATATCCAGTTCTTAGCAGAATCTGCTTATGCAGATGCATGTGCACCTGGAAACCCTAAGGATGCAAGTGTTGAGGATATTATTGGATTATATAAATCTTTACTGTAATATTTAAAAATGTGATAAAGTATAAAATGTAAGGTAGCAGATTCCAATTTCGTCGGAAAAGGAATCTGCTACCTTTTTTATTTTCACAGGAGTGAGTTTTTTTAATACAAGAAATAATAATTTTTATTGTGGTTTTGGAATAACAGTTTGTAATAAAACAGCCACAATAAACACTAAAATTTCTGTTACAGGAAATGAGATCCAAATCCCATTTATCCCAAACATATGATTAAACAGACACATCAAAGGCACCAATAAAATTCCCTGCCGTAAGATGTGGATCAACATACTAGATTGGATCTTCTCCATTGCCTGCTGATAAGTAGCGATCATAATAGAAAATCCACAGAAAACTAAACCGATCGACAGGATCCGCATGGCTGGAACTCCGATTTTGATCATTGATTCAGAAGCTGCAAACAGGAACAAGATCTGTTTTGGTAAAAACAGAAGCAGGCATGTTCCACCGATCATCATAACAGTTGCCGCCTGTGTGCCAAAATGAAAAGCTTCTTTTAAACGTTCTGGCTTTTTGGCACTGTAGTTGAATCTCATGACAGGCAAACATCCTTGGATCAAGCCATTTACTGTCATGAAGATCATCTGTTGTACTTTGAAATAGGCGCCAAAAAAGGCAACAACAGTATCTGAATAAGCTGTTAAAAACAGATTGGTAAATGTCAGCATAAAAGATCCAAGAGCATTCATAACAAATGAAGGAAATCCATAGGAAAACAGATTCTTTAACATATGAGAATCAACATGGAATCCTTTGATCTTGATACGAACTTTCTGTTTTGTAAAAACAAGCAGAAGAAAAGCAATCACCATAGATAAAGCATATCCAAGGACAGTAGCCAGTGCAGCACCACGGATTCCCATCTTAGGGAATGGTCCGATTCCAAAGATCAGTAATGGATCGAAAACAAAGTTAAAGATAACTCCTGCGATCTGAAACCACATAGGAGTGATCATATTTCCAGTACCCTGAAAGACCTTTTGGATGGCGATATGTACCATGTTTGGAACCTGCATAAAAGCACAGACGGACATATACTGCATCGCATAGTCAAAAATAGCTGGATTGTTTGTGAATGCTGAAAAGTACGGTTTCATGATCAATAGTGCAAGGATATTGATACAGATACCGACGATCAAGGCTACCAACAATCCAAGTGTTGTTGCACAGTCAGCAAGGTCTTGTTCTTTCTCTCCAAGATAACCTGCGATCAAAACGTTGATACCGACCCCAATCCAGATGGACAGGGAGATCATAAGGGTTGTGATCGGGAAGGAAAGAGAAACTGCCGCAAGTGCATTTTCATTGATATTAGCCACGAACATGCTGTCAACAAGGTTGTAAGAATATTGCAGAAACATGGAACACATCGGAGGAAGGGACATCTGCAATATCAGCTTTTTGATGGGAAGATACCCCATCTTGTTTTCATTTGCCATAAAAAACTCCTTTTTGTGTAGTTAAATAAAACGTCACCCCTTGAAAAATCCGACATTTTACAGTAATATTATTCTTAGTATCATTGTACACAAAAACTGTGTATATAACCATAGAAAAGGAGACATTTTGCAATGGCAAAAGATAAGAAATTAGTAGAAGCGATCACTGCGATGGAAGATGATTTTGCACAGTGGTATACAGATGTTGTTAAGAAAGCAGAATTAGCAGATTATTCAAGCGTTCGTGGATGTATGATCTTACGTCCGAATGGATATGCGATCTGGGAGAATATCCAGAAAGTTTTAGACGCTAAATTTAAAGAAACAGGTGTGGAAAATGTTGCAATGCCAATGTTTATTCCAGAAAGCCTTTTAAAGAAAGAAGAAGACCATGTTGAGGGATTTGCACCAGAAGTTGCATGGGTAACTCATGGTGGAGATAAAGAATTACAGGAACGTCTTTGTGTAAGACCTACATCTGAGACATTATTCTGTGATTTCTATTCAAAGATCATCCAGTCTCACAGAGATTTACCTAAATTATATAATCAGTGGGTATCTGTTGTACGTTGGGAAAAAACAACAAGACCATTTTTAAGAACTTCAGAGTTCTTCTGGCAGGAAGGACATACAGCACATGCGACAGAAGAAGAAGCTGAAGCAAGAACGGTACAGATGTTAAATATGTATGCAGATTTCTGTGAGCAGTATCTGGCAATTCCAGTTGTAAAAGGACAGAAGACAGAGAAAGAGAAATTCGCAGGTGCACATTCCACATATACGATTGAAGCATTAATGCACGATGGAAAAGCATTACAGTCTGGAACAAGCCATAACTTTGGTGATGGATTTGCGAAAGCATTTGATATTCAGTATACAGATAAAGATAATAAACTTCAGTATGTACATCAGACATCATGGGGAATGTCTACACGTATCATCGGAGCGATCATCATGGTTCACGGAGATGATTCAGGTCTTGTATTACCACCAAGAATCGCACCAGTACAGACAATGATCGTACCGATCATGCAGAAGAAAGAAGGAGTGCTTGATAAAGCAGAAGAGATCAGAAAGAGACTTGCTTCTTCTTACAAAGTAAAAGTTGATGATTCTGATAAGAGCCCAGGATGGAAATTCAGTGAACAGGAAGTACGCGGAATTCCTACAAGAATCGAGATCGGACCAAAAGATATCGAGAAGAATCAGGCGGTGATCGTTCGTCGTGATACAAGAGAGAAGATCATTGTATCTTTAGATGAGATCGAGACAAAACTTGGTGAAGTATTAGAACAGATGCAGAACGATATGCTTGAGAGAGCAAAGAAACATCTGGAAGAACATACAGTAGAGGCTAGAAACTGGGATGAATTCAAAGCCCACATCGAGAAACAGGATGGTTTCGTAAAAGCAATGTGGTGTGGAGAAACAGAATGTGAAGAAGCGATCAAAGACGAGACAACAGCTACAACAAGATGTATGCCATTTGAGCAGGAACATTTAAGTGACGTATGTGTTCACTGTGGAAAACCTGCGAAGAAGATGGTTTACTTTGGAAAAGCTTACTAAGAGTATAATGATAACAATTGCCGGGGATTATGAAGATACATTTCCGGCAATTCTTCCGTTTGCGAGATACATTTGTAAGAATAGTAAATGAATATGAGAAGCAGATATAAGAACAAAGAAAAGGAGAGGTGATAGGATGAAGATCAAGATGCCCGCACAGGCAGCAAAGGTAATACAGACATTAGTACAACATGGATTTGAGGCATATATCGTTGGGGGCTGCGTCAGAGATTCCATACTAGGAAGAACTCCGGGTGACTGGGATATCACAACATCAGCTTCACCTCAGGAAGTTAAAGAAATCTTCGATCATACGGTAGATACAGGAATCGAACATGGAACAGTTACGGTTCTTATGAATCATGAACCATACGAAGTAACAACCTATCGTGTCGATGGTAAATACGAAGATCATAGACGTCCCAATGAAGTACATTTTACAAAGTCATTAAGAGAAGATCTGTTACGAAGAGATTTCACGATCAATGCGATGGCATATAATGACAGTGAGGGGATCATTGACATGTATGATGGTATGACAGACCTTAAAAATCAAACGATCCGCTGTGTCGGGGAAGCAAAGAAACGATTTGATGAAGATGCATTGAGAATTTTAAGAGCTCTAAGATTTCAGGCTCAATTAGGATTTCAAATCGAAGAAAAAACCGAAGAAGCAATTAAAAATCAGGCAAAATTTCTAAAAGATATCAGTGCTGAGCGAATTCAGGTAGAGCTTGAAAAACTGATCACATCGGCACATCCAGAAGTATTGGTCAATGCATATAAACTAGGTGTGACGAAGATCATTTTTCCAGAATTTGATATTATGATGGAAACACCGCAGAATAATCCGCATCACAAATACAATGTTGGAATCCATACGGTCGAAGCAATGAAACAGATCAAAGCAGAACATATTTACCGGTGGACAATGCTGCTTCATGATGTGGGAAAACCAACAGCGAGAGTTGAAGGTCCAGATAAAGATCATTTTAAAATGCATCCGGTGATCGGAGAAGAGATGGCAAGGAAGATCCTCCGAAGATTAAAGTTTGACAACCAGACGATCAAGCAGGTAACGACTCTTGTCAGATGGCATGACCGTAGATTTGCTTCTATAGAAGAAGTCAATAAGAAAACAGTCAGACGATGGGTCAGCCAGTTAACCCCAGAGTTGTTTACAAGACTGATGGAGGTCCAGAAAGCAGATATCAGTGCACAAAGTGATTATCAGAGAGATAAGAAAGAACAGGTATTACAAGAAACAAAGAAATTATTCGAAGAAATCATCGAAGAGAAAAACTGCCTTTCCATCAAAGAATTAAAGATCAATGGAAAAGACTTGATGGATATGGGAGTTCCACAGGGAAAAGAAATCGGTCAAATTTTATCTTGGCTGTTAGATCAGGTATTAGAAGATCCACAGTTAAATGAACGCGAAACATTAACGCGGATGGCAGAAGAAAAGAGGGATGAGAAATGATCCTGTTATGGATATTGGTCTTAATTATTGTATACATCAAGATGATCGATCCGGGAAAGAAAAGAAAACATCCGGTATTAAATGTAAAATACTATGCACACAGAGGACTTCATGGAGAAGAAGGAATTCCAGAAAATTCCATGGCAGCTTTCAAGAAATCAAAGGGATCAGGCTATGGAATAGAATTAGATGTTCAGCTGACCAAAGACGGTGTAATGGTAGTTCATCATGACTATGATCTTAAGAGAACATGTGGAGTAAATAAAAAAATCGCTGATCTTACTTATCGTGAATTATGCAGATATCGTTTGATGGGAACGAGAGAAAGAATTCCAAGGTTTGTGGAAGTTTTAAGAGAAGTTGATGGCAAAGTACCATTATTAGTAGAATTAAAAATGGAAACATGCAACCGTAAATTATGCAAGAAAGTTGCAAAAGCTTTAGATCAATATAAAGGATTATATTGTATGGAATGTTTTCATCCGTATGCTCTGTATTGGTTTAAGAAAAACCGTCCAGAAGTGATCCGTGGACAGTTAAGTGAGCAGTTTTTAAAAGAAAAAGAAGAAGGGACGCTTACTTGCAAAATCGGTTATTTTATTGTGAAGAATTTATTGACAAATTTTATTACAAAACCAGATTTTATAGCCTATCACTATAAATATAAAGACTGTCTTCCACTCAAGATCTGCCGCAGATTTTACAAGATTCCAATTTACGGATGGACATTTCGTGACAAAAAAGCATATAAAGAGAATGAACCTTATTTTGAAGGATTTATTTTTGAAAAATTTGTGCTATAATCAAATGATAATGATGAAATACTTTTTATGATGATAAAGGAGTTTAAATCAATGAAAAAGAATGTAGTAGTGATCTTTGGAGGAGATTCCTCTGAACATGATGTTTCATGTTTGTCAGCAACAACAGTCATCAAGAACATGGACACTGAAAAATATAATGTGATCTTAGTTGGTATCACAAAAGAAGGAAGATGGTTATTAGTAGATAGTGTTAAAGATATCGAAGATGGAAGTTGGAGAGAAGGAGAAGTGAAAGCATTTATTTCTCCTGATACAACAACTCGTTCTTTAGTAATCCTTGCAGAAGGTACATATAAACTTCAGAAAGTTGATGTGATCTTCCCAGTTCTTCATGGGATGAATGGTGAAGATGGAACCGTTCAGGGATTGTTTGAATTGTCTAAAATTCCATATGTTGGATGTGGTGTATTGGCATCAGCAGTTTCAATGGATAAAGTATACACAAAGATCATCGTCGATCATATTGGAATCGATCAGGCAAAGTTTGTTCATGTCAGAGAAAGCGATTTTGAACATTTAGAAGAAGCAATGGATCGTGTGGAAAAGGAAATTCCATATCCGATCTTCGTAAAACCATCTTGTGCAGGATCTTCTAAGGGAGTTTCCAAAGCAGAGAATAGAAAAGAATTGGAAGCGGCATTATACGAAGCAGTGAAACATGACCGTAATATTCTTTGTGAGGAAACAATTGTCGGAAGAGAAGTGGAATGTGCGGTGTTAGGTGACAGAACACAGGTGAAGAGTACATGTGTTGGAGAGATCCTTGCGGCCGAAGAAGCGGCATTCTATGATTTTGATGCAAAATACAATAATGCAGAGTCTAAAACGGTTGTTGATCCAGAGATGCCAGAAGAATCTAAACGCAAGATCAAAGAAGATGCAGAAGCAATCTTTAGAGCTGTTGACGGATTTGGATTATCAAGGGTTGACTTTTTCTTAGAAGAATCAGGAAGAGTTGTATTTAACGAGATCAACACATTGCCAGGATTCACATCGATCAGTATGTATCCAATGTTATGGAAAGCATGCGGACTTGATATTCCTGAGTTACTTGATACATTGATCGATCAGGCAATGACAAGATATCGTTAGGAGGAATTTGATATGAATGCACCAATCGGGGTGTTTGATTCTGGAGTTGGCGGGCTCACTGTTGCAAGAGAGATCATGCGCCAGCTCCCGGAAGAAAGTATGATATATTTTGGGGATACTGCACGTGTACCTTATGGAACGAAGTCCAAAGATACGATCGTGCGCTATTCCAGACAGATCGTCAATTTTCTGTTGAGTAAGGGTGTTAAAGCAGTGGTCATCGCCTGTAATACAGCGAGTGCGCTCGCCTTAGCTGATTTACAGGAACTTTATAATGTGCCGATCATCGGTATGGTACAGCCAGGTGCAATCGCAGCAATGAATGCGACGAAGAATAAGAATATCGGGATCATTGGGACAAATGCAACGATCAAGAGTGGACAGTATGGCCAATATTTAAGGAAACTAGATCCATCTGTAACTGTCGTTACAAAAGCATGTCCATTATTTGTTCCGCTAGTAGAAGAAGGACTGATCGATGACCGTATTACAGAAGATATGGTATCCAGATATTTAAGAGAATTTAAGCAGTATGATATTGATTCTCTGATCCTTGGATGCACGCATTATCCATTGTTGATCAATCCGATCCAGCGATTTGTAGGGGATAAGGTCACACTTGTAAACCCTGCCTATGAAGTTGCGAAGACTTTAAAGCAGATGCTCGCACAGAGAGATATGGCGGCATCAGAAGATCATACTGCGAAGTATGAATATTATGTCAGTGATATGGCAGATCAGTTTTTATCATTTGCCGACAAAGTACTTCCATGCCGTGTGGATCAGGTACAGCCGGTAGATATTGAGAATTATTAGGAAGTGAAGATAAGATGACAAAAGATATATTAATTAATATTTCAGGACTTCAGATGGATGTAGATCCAAATGATCCGATCGAGATGATGACGACAGGTGCCTATTACCTGAGAAATGGAAAACATTATATTTTATACGATGAACTTTCTGAAGACAACGAGATTGTAAAAAATGTCATAAAGATCGGACCAAAGAGTGTGGAACTTACAAGAAAAGGAGGACAGTCTTCTCATATGGTCTTTGAAGAGGGAAAAGAAAACCTCTCTTACTACGATACACCATTTGGAAGTCTTTTGATGGGGGTCAATACAAGCAATATTGACTGGATCGAAGAAGAAGAACAGATGCACCTTAAAGTGGATTATGATCTGAGTATGAACTCTGATCACGTCTCAAAATGTAAGATAGATGTGAATATCCGGCCGAATGGAGAATAAACATGGAGCAGAATGAAAAAGGTTTGATGCAGTGGGAGAAGGATTTTTTGATCTCGATCACGATCCTGATCATTGCGACCATCATTGCGCATATTTTTTTCTATCAGACAGCTCACAACATTAATGTGCCAATGATTTATACATTGGCAACTTTTTTTATCTCAAGATATACAAAAGGATATGGATGGGGAATTGTTTCTTCACTGTTAAGCGTTATTTTTATTAATTGGAGATTTACGTTTCCATACTTTAAGATTAATTTCATGATTGACGGATATCCGATGACATTTCTTGGAATTTTAGTGATCGCAATCATCACGAATATGACAACAACAAGCTTAAACCGAGAGAAAGAAGCAGCTGTCAAGAGAGAGAAAGAACTTGCAAAATTAAATGAATATAACAAGCAGATCAATGAGCTTCAGATTGAGAAAGAAAAGGAGAAGATGCGCTCAAATTTATTAAGAGCGATCTCACATGATCTTAGGACTCCGCTGACTGGAATGATCGGGGCAAGTTCGACATATTTAGAAGCCAAAGACCAGCTGGATGAAGAAGCAAAAGATCAGCTTGTCATGGGAATCAAAGAAGATGCAAACTGGTTGTTAAACATGGTGGAAAACCTGCTTAGTATCACGAGGATCCAGAGCAATGGAAGTGATACACAGCCACATGTAAAGAAAGTACCGGAACCTCTCGAAGAAGTTGTAGCAGAAGCAATCCAGCGTTATCAGAAGCGCTATCCGGACAGTGAATTAAAGGTAAAGATCCCAGAAGATTTTTTAATGGTTCCAATGGATCCGACTTTGATTGAGCAGGTAATTATGAACCTTTTGGAAAATGCATGGGTACATTCTGGAAGTGATGCACCTATTGAACTTGATATCAAAGAAGAAGGTAACAAAGTTGTATTCTATATCCGTGACCACGGAAATGGTATCGCACCAGAGCGCTTGGACCAGTTGTTTGATGGCTGTGCAGGTGCATTAGACCATGAAAGCCGTAAGGGCATGGGTATCGGATTAAGTATCTGTAAATCAATCGTTATGGCACATCAAGGTGATGTCTATGCAAGAAACTATGAGGATGGAGCAGAGTTTAGTTTTAGTCTGCCAATGGATGAAAAAGAATTGACGGAGGAAAAGGAACTATGACAGAGATAAAATTTAATGTATTGATTGCTGAAGATGAAGAAAACATCGGCAATTTTATATCAGCGATCTTAAAAACCAATGGCTACAAACCAATCATAGCAACTACAGGAAATCAGGCGATCCAGTGTGCGGAATCATACTGTCCGGATGTAATCTTATTAGACCTTGGGCTACCGGATATGGATGGAATCGATGTGATCTCCGAGATCAGAAAATGGGCAGTTACTCCGATCATCGTGATTTCTGCAAGGAACAGAGAATCAGAGAAAGTAAAAGCCCTGGATGCCGGAGCAGATGACTATATCACCAAACCATTTGGCAATCAGGAACTGCTTGCTAGAATCCGTACTGCCCTAAGACATAGAAGACAGCCAATGGGAGCAGAGACGAAGACACCAATGTATCATGCAGGTCAGTTAAAGATTGATTTTGATAAGCGAAGAGTCTTTCTTGGAGAAGAAGAAATCCGTCTTACACAGATTGAATATAAACTGGTATCTCTTCTTGCAGAGAATGCAGGAAAGGTTATTACATATGAGTCTATCATCAAAGATATCTGGGGACCTCATGCAGATACGAACAATAGGATTTTGCGAGTAAATATGGCAAATATCCGCCGCAAGATTGAGAAAAATCCAGCAGTTCCAAAGTATGTTTTTACAGAAGTCGGAGTCGGATACCGTATGCTTGAGAACGAATTAAATAGTTAAGATTGTGCTAAAAAAGATACATTCTTTGCATAAAAAATGCTAAAAATGTTATTGACAAATAAAAATAAGGCGTTTATAATTCCAACCATAACAAAGGCGTTATGAGATGACACAGATCATTCTTCATAACGCCTTTTCTTTTTATCAAGAAGGATTTCTAAAAGCCTTCAATCAATTCATTGAGTAAAGACACGCGCGTTTCTCCTGAATGAAAAAACAAAAACTTTCGAAATGGGAGGACAAAGATATGACAAAAGAAATTATGAACGCAGTAAATACCCAGATCTTTGGGGTATGGTTCCTGATCGGAGCCGCATTGGTATTCTGGATGCAGGCCGGATTTGCAATGGTTGAAGCCGGATTTACAAGAGCTAAGAATGCCGGAAACATTATCATGAAAAACCTGATGGACTTCTGTATTGGTACTTGTGTATTTATTCTGATTGGTTTCAGTTTATTACTCGGGGAAGATATGATCGGATTGATTGGAAAACCTGGATTTGACATTTTTACATCTTATGCAAATTTTGATTGGTCAAGTTTTGTATTCAACTTAGTATTCTGTGCAACAACAGCAACGATCGTATCCGGAGCCATGGCAGAGAGAACAAAATTCTTATCTTACTGTATTTATTCTGCAGTAATCTCTGCACTGATCTATCCAATTGAAGCACATTGGATCTGGGGTGGTGGATGGTTATCTCAGATGGGATTCCATGATTTCGCAGGATCTTGTGCAATTCATATGGTTGGGGGATTATCCGCACTGATCGGAGCAAAATTCTTAGGACCACGTATTGGTAAATTCACAAAAGATAAAGATGGAAATATTACAAAAGTAAATGCATTCCCAGGACATAATATTCCACTTGGAGCATTAGGAGTATTTATCTTATGGCTTGGCTGGTATGGATTCAACGGTGCAGCAGCAACATCTGTTGAACAGTTAGGATCTATCTTTGTAACAACAACAATTTCACCAGCAGTCGCAACAGTTGTTTGTATGGTATTTACATGGGTAAAATATGGAAAACCTGATGTATCAATGTCATTAAATGCATCTCTTGCAGGACTTGTAGCGATCACAGCACCATGTGATGTCACAGATGCTTTTGGAGCAATTGTGATCGGAGCAGTTTCTGGATTACTTGTTTGTTTTGGAGTATGGTTATTAGATTATAAATTAAGAATTGATGACCCAGTTGGAGCCGTAGCAGTTCATTTTATGAACGGTTTATGGGGAACATTAGCAACAGGATTATTTGCAACAAAAACTGCACCAGGAAGTGAATTAAATGGACTTTTCTATGGTGGTGGATTTGGATTATTAAAGATTCAGATCATCGGTATTGTTTGTGTCTGCGCTTGGACAGCCGTGACGATCAGTTTAACATTTACAATTATCAAAGCAACGATTGGTCTTCGTGTAACAGAAGAAGAAGAGATCATCGGTCTGGATGGACCAGAACATGGTTTAACATCAGCATATGCTGGATTCAGTATGATGGATATTTCTAACACAATGATCATGGAAGAAAATGCAAATACTGTTCTTGGAGAAGAAGATTACGAAAGAGCTTCTAAAGTACAGAAAGCAGCAGCTGTACAGGTCAGCAAAGCTCCAGATTTTGTACCTACAGGAATGTATAAAGTTGTTATTATCGCAAAATTAACAAGATACGACAAGTTAAGAAAAGCAATGAACGATGTTGGTGTAACTGGTATGACAGTCACTCAGGTTATGGGCTGCGGTATCCAGAAAGGTGCCGGAGAACGTTACAGAGGTGCTGAAGTCGATGCAACATTACTTCCAAAAGTTAAAGTTGAAGTTATCGTAGGAAATATCCCAGTAGAAAACATCATTGAAGCTGCGAAGAAAGCTCTTTACACAGGTCATATCGGAGATGGTAAGATCTTTGTATACAACGTAGATAAAGTTATTAAAATCCGTACAGGAGAAGAAAATCTTGCAGCATTAGCAGACGTTGAATAAGAATTAAATTTAAATTGTATGAGTTGAAGGTCATCGAGTATTTAGAGAAAAAATGAAAGATAGCATGTGAGCAACA
>ENA-OPTB01000331-OPTB01000331.1-human-gut-metagenome-genome-assembly--contig:-NODE-331-length-48011-cov-4.144591_pt1 | contig 48011 bp, 39 predicted proteins | sample MGYA00241810_ERZ501911 | MGnify/ENA primary metagenome ERZ501911 (study PRJEB25962, sample SAMEA2042304) | human gut metagenome | biome: human gut; feature: human-associated habitat; material: faeces... | reverse complement strand
CTGCCATGGATACGGTTACCGAAGCGAAAATGGCTATTGCCATTGCTCGTGAAGGTGGTATCGGTGTGATTCACAAAAATATGTCTATTGAGGAGCAGGCAAGACAAGTTGCCATTGTAAAGCGTGCTGAAAATGGTATGATTTACGATCCTGTTACTATCAAGAGAGGTTCTACTGTCAGCGACGCTTTGGGAATTATGGCTGAATATAAAATCGGTGGTATTCCTGTAGTGGATGATGAAGGTTATCTGGTAGGTATCGTTACTAACAGAGATTTGCGTTTCGAAAGAGACATGACAAAGCATATTGATCTTGTTATGACTCCTAAAGAAAGATTGGTTACTACTAATCAGTCTACCGATCTGGAATCTGCTGCACAGATTCTTCAAAAACATAAGATTGAAAAGTTGCCGATTGTAGGAATGGATGGCAAACTGATCGGTCTTGTTACATATAAAGATATTACAAAGGCAAAAGATAAGCCGATGGCTTGTAAAGATGCCAAAGGTCGTCTGCGGGTAGCTGCAGGTGTCGGCGTTACTGCTGATACGCTGGATCGTATGCAGGCATTGGTGGATGCCGGTGCAGATGCTATCGTAATCGATACGGCTCACGGACATTCTATGTACGTTATTGAAAAACTAAAAGAAGCAAAGAAACGCTTCCCGAATATTGATATCGTGGTAGGTAACATTGCTACCGGAGAAGCTGCGAAGGCTTTGGCAGAAGCTGGTGCTGATGCAGTGAAAGTAGGTATCGGTCCGGGTTCTATCTGTACGACTCGTGTGGTGGCAGGTGTGGGTGTTCCTCAGTTGTCGGCTGTGTACGATGTGGCGAAAGCATTGAAAGGTACAGGCATTCCTTTGATCGCTGATGGTGGTCTGCGTTATTCGGGCGATGTTGTGAAAGCACTGGCTGCCGGTGGATACAGCGTGATGATCGGTTCACTGGTTGCTGGAACTGAAGAGTCTCCAGGTGATACTATCATCTTCAATGGCCGTAAATTCAAATCCTACCGCGGTATGGGTTCTTTGGAAGCAATGGAAAACGGTTCGAAAGACCGTTATTTCCAAAGTGGAACAGCCGATGTGAAGAAACTCGTTCCGGAAGGAATCGCTGCCCGTGTTCCTTATAAAGGTACGCTTTTCGAAGTGGTTTATCAGTTGACAGGTGGTCTGCGTGCAGGTATGGGATACTGTGGCGCTGCCAGTATTGAGAAACTTCACGATGCGAAGTTTACGCGTATTACCAATGCAGGTGTAATGGAAAGCCATCCGCACGACGTGACGATTACCAGTGAATCGCCTAATTATAGCCGTCCGGAATAACATAATAAACGGTAAACTGTTAACTAACGGTGAACGGTGAACAAGCTGTGTCAATCAGCATATGTTTGCTGCTCACCGTTCGTTGTTTGTAAAATAAGAATTGATGATGAAAAGAAGTCTGTTGTCAGGGTGTGTATGTCTCTTTGCAGTCTCGGTCTTTGCCCGGCAAGACCCTGTGTTGATGCGTGTCAACGGGAGAGAGATATCCCGTTCGGAGTTTGAATATTCATATCGTCGCAATACGGCCGATACGGGTACTAATCTTTCTCCGAAGGAGTATGCGGAACTTTTTGTCCGATCCATGCAGAAGGTGGAAGCCGCCAAAGCAGCCGGACTCGACACGACTTACGCTTTTCGTAAACAACAGGAGATAAACCGGACTAAACTGACGGAATCTTATCTGATAGATAAACCGACGTTGGATAGTTGTGCCCGTGCCCTATATCAGAAGATGGGACTAAAAGCACGTAGCGGACAAGTACAGGTCATGCAGATTTTTAAATATCTGCCGCAAACGATTAGTTCCCGTCACCTGGAAGAGCAAAAGACCCGTATGGATTCTATCTACCGGGCTATACAAAATCAACCCGGACTGGAGTTCTCCAGTTTGGTAGAAAAATATTCGGATGACAAGCAGAGCCGTTGGATAGAAGGTTTGCAGGCAACCACTGAATTTGAGAATGTGGCTTTCGCCCTGTCGAAGGGAGAAGTATCCCAACCTTTCTTTACTCCTGCGGGAATCCATATCCTGAAAGTGACAGACCGGAAAGAATTGCCTGCCTATGAGGAAGTTGTCGATAAACTGATGGAGCGTATGCGACGGAGGGAGATATTGGATAAAGCCACAACGAAAGTAGTGGAACGATTGAAAAAAGACTGGAAATATACTCCCAATCAGGCAGGTATAGATGAACTGTTAATGAAAGGCGGAACAGGACAAACCTTGTTCACCATTAATGGACAGAACTATACGGGAGCCATGTTTAAGCGCTTTGCCGCTTCACATCCGCAGGCCGTAAAACGGCAGCTTGATGAATTTACAGCCAAGTCGTTATTGGATTATGAAAGCAGAAATATGGATAAAAGGCATCCCGAAATTCGTTATGCCCTACAGAAATCCAATGAAGACTATCTCATAAAAGAGGTGACACGCCAGAAAGTTGATTTGCCTGCAATGAACGACCGTGCCGGATTGGCGACTTATTTCAAGTTTCATTCGTCGGATTACCGTTGGGATACTCCCCGGTATAAGGGAGCAGTTCTTCATTGCGCAGACAAAAAGACCGCCAAACAGGCAAAAAAAATGCTGAAGAAACTGCCACAAAATGAATGGACGGATAAACTTCGGCAAACATTTAATACATCCGGAGTAGAAAAGATACAAATTGAACAGGGTATTTTTGCCGACGGAGACAATAAATATATAGATAAACTGGTTTTCAAGAAGGGTGGATTTGAACCTTTGGTGTCTTATCCTTTTACCATTACTGTTGGCGAAAAACAGAAGGGGCCGGATGATTATCGGGAAGTAATAGACCAGGTGCGGAGGGATTATCGAACCTATCTTGACACGTACTGGACGCGGGAATTGAGGGAGTCCGGTAAGGTTGAAATAAACCAAGAGGTTTTAAAAACAGTTAATAATAACTGATGTAACCGATTATTCACTATCTTCGTACCTTAAATAAGTAGATTTCAGTTGACAATGCGAATATTAGTCCTCTTACTGATTACCCTTCTTACTTGTGGAGCGTGCAAGGAACGGCGCGACCACAAAGGAAAGACTCCTTTGGTAGAGGTGGACGGTAATTTTTTATATAAAGAAGATTTGATGTCTGTACTTCCTGTCGGATTGTCAAAAGATGATAGCATTCTCTTCGCCGAGCATTATATTCGTAGCTGGGCAGAAGAGATTTTGTTGTATGAAAAAGCAGCAAACAATATTCCCGACAATGTGGATGTAGAGAAGCTGGTGGAGAATTATCGGAAAGCGTTGATTATGCACACTTATCAGCAGGAACTGATTAATCAGAAACTGACGAACGATATTCCCGAGCAGGAACTTGCGGAGTATTACGGGAAAAACAAGGAACTGTTTAAGCTGGAAAGCCCGTTGATAAAGGGATTGTTCATTAAAGTGCCGTTAACGGCTCCGCAGTTGAATAATGTCCGCAGATGGTATAAGTCGGATAAACAGGATGCGGTAGAGAGTCTCGAAAAATATAGTTTGCAGAATGCAGTGAAATACGAGTACTTCTATGACAAATGGGTGCCGGTGACAGATGTACTGGACTTGATTCCGCTGAAGGACGAAGCGCCCGAGGAATATGTGAATAAACATCGACAGATAGAATTGAAAGATACGGCATACTATTATTTCCTCAATGTGAGCGACTATCGTGGAGTAGGAGAGGAAAAACCGTATGAGTTTGCCCGCCCGGAGGTGAAGGACTTATTGGTCAATCAAAAACGGGTGAGTTTTATGGAACAAGTAAAAAGCGACCTGTACCAACAAGCAGCAAGCAAGAAGAAGATTATATATAATTATTAAATACAAAGAATGAAGAAGTTTGTGAACTTTAGATTTGTTGTTACCCTTGTCCTGGCAGTATTTGCCAATGTGGCAACTTATGCACAGGACAATGTGGTTGATGAAGTAGTTTGGGTAGTAGGTGACGAAGCTATTTTAAAATCAGATGTAGAAGAGGCACGTATGGATGCCCTGTATAACGGCCGCAGATTCGAAGGCGACCCTTATTGTGTAATCCCTGAAGAAATTGCAGTGCAGAAGCTGTTCTTGCACCAGGCAAAGTTGGATAGTATCGAAGTTTCCGAAGCGGAAATCATACAACGTGTGGATATGATGACCAACATGTATATCCAGCAGATTGGTTCTAAAGAAAAAATGGAGGAGTACTTCAATAAAACCGCGACACAGATTCGTGAGACATTGCGTGACAATGCACGTGACGGTCTGACGGTACAGAAGATGCAGCAGAAACTGGTAGGAGAAATCAAGGTGACTCCGGCAGAGGTACGCCGTTACTTCAAAGACCTTCCGCAGGACAGTATTCCGTATATCCCGACACAGGTGGAAGTGCAGATTATCACCTTGCAACCGAAGATTCCTATCTCCGAAATCGAAGATGTAAAAAAGACTTTGCGTGACTATACCGACCGTGTGACTAAAGGGGAGATTGACTTCTCTACACTGGCGCGTCTGTATTCCGAAGATAAGGCATCTGCCATCAAAGGTGGCGAGTGCGGGTTTATGGGACGTGGTATGATGGATCCGTCTTATGCGAATGTGGCATTCAGCTTGCAGGACCCGAAGAAAGTTTCCAAGATTGTAGAATCGGAATTCGGTTATCACATCATCCAGTTGATCGAGAAACGTGGTGACCGTGTGAATACCCGTCACATCCTGTTGCGTCCGAAAGTATCTGAAAAAGAACTGACCGAGGCATGCGCACGTCTGGACTCTATCGCTGATGATATCCGTGCCAACAAATTTACGTTCGATGAAGCGGCTGCCGTTATCTCACAAGATAAGGATACCCGCAACAATCACGGTATCATGGTGAACATCAACGAGAACTCAGGTGTTACTACTTCCAAGTTCCAGATGCAGGATCTTCCGCAGGATGTAGCTAAGGTAGTAGATAAGATGAATGTGGGTGAGATTTCAAAAGCCTTTACAATGATAAACGAGAAGGATGGAAAAGAAGTCTGTGCTATCGTGAAGTTGAAAGCGAAAATCAACGGTCATAAGGCTACTATCGCAGAAGACTATCAGGACTTGAAAGAAATCGTAATGGACAAGCGCCGCGAAGAGATGCTGCATAAGTGGATTCTTGACAAACAGAAACATACGTATGTACGTATCAACGAAAACTGGCAGAAGTGTGACTTCAAGTACCCGGGTTGGGTGAAGAAGGATTGATGTTTAACAGCTTGATTTTATATGCTGAAACAAAATAAGAAAGATAAACAACAAGACAGGCATAGATGGCTCCTTATAGGCTTTCTATGCCTGTTTGGTGTATGTCTTGTGGCGCAAAACCCCAAGAAATCATCGGACAACAAGAAGCAGCCGGAGAACAAAAAGACGAAAGTTTATTTGCTCCATGCTGACGAAGGACAGGCTGACAAGTTGGCTCGTCCGGATGTGCAAGTGTTGATCGGTAACGTGAAAATGCGCCATGACAGTATGTATATGTACTGTGACAGTGCATTGATTTTCGAGAAAACGAACTCGGTGGAAGCCTTTAGCAATGTGCGTATGGAGCAGGGAGACACCTTATTTATATACGGTGACTACCTTTACTATGACGGAATGACGCAGATAGCCCAACTCCGTGAAAACGTGAAGATGATTAACCGCAACACCACCCTGCTGACAGACAGTCTGAACTACGACCGTCTCTACGACCTCGGATATTACTTTGAAGGCGGAACTTTAATGGATGAAGAAAATGTGCTGACTTCCGACTGGGGGGAATATAGCCCTGCGACAAAGCAATCAGTATTCAACCATGACGTGAAACTCGTGAATCCTAAGTTCGTATTGACTTCCGATACACTGCGCTACAATACCGATAATAAAATTGCTGTTATCCTCGGTCCTTCCAATATCGTGAGTGATAATAATCATATCTACTCCGAACGGGGATTCTATAACACACTGACCGAGCAAGCCGAACTGCTCGACCGTTCTGTCCTGACCAATCAGGGAAAGAAACTGGTAGGTGACAGTTTGTTCTATGACCGCGTCATCGGTTATGGCGAAGCCTTTGATAATGTGAGAATGACGGATACCATCAACAAGAATATGCTGACAGGCGATTACTGTTTCTATAATGAGTTGACGGACTCCGCCTTTGCTACCAAACGGGCTGTTGCCATTGATTATTCACAAGGCGATAGCCTCTTTATGCACGGTGATACTTTGCAGATGGTGTCTTATAATCTGAATACCGATTCTTTGTTCCGCCTGATGAAGGCTTACCATAAAGTGCGTATGTACCGTACCGATGTGCAGGGAGTATGTGACTCACTGGTTTATAACTCGAAAGATTCCTGCATGACGATGTACACCGACCCGATTCTCTGGAATGACGGGCAGCAGTTACTTGGCGAGCAGATTAAGATTTATATGAATGACAGCACCATTGACTGGGCGCATATCATCAACCAGGCACTGACGGTGGAAATGAAAGACTCCATCCACTATAATCAAGTGTCCGGCAAGGAGATGAAAGCCTATTTTGAAAATGGAGATATGCGGCATATCGAAGTGATTGGTAATGTGCAGACCGCTTTCTACCCCGAGGAAAAAGACAGCACAATGACCGGATTCAATTGCCTGGAAGGTAGTGTGCTTCATCTTTATATGAAAGATAAGAAAATGGAAAAAGGACTGTTTGTCGGCAAGTCCAACGGAACCATGTATCCGATGGATCAAATACCGCCCGACAAACTGCGCCTTCCTACTTTTGCCTGGTTCGACTATGTCCGTCCGCTGAATAAAGACGATATATTCAACTGGAGGAGCAAACGGGCGGGAGAAACCCTGAAACCTACCACCGACCGGCGACCGAAAACAGAAAAGCGAAACTTAATTAATATGAAGTAGTATGGGAATGTTTAATTCGATGAGGAAACCTCGTGGTTTTAATCATCAATACATTTACGTCAACGAGCGCAAGGAAAAGCTCGACAAGATGGAAGAAAAGGCAAAGCGCGACTTGGGCATGCTGCCGGAGAAAGAATTTGATCCGGAAGATATCCGTGGCAAGTTTGTCGAGGGAACGACCCATCTGAAAAGAAGAAAGGCAAGTGGCCGCAAGCCGGTTTCCTTCGGAGTCATATTGGTTATCATTGCTTTCCTTCTATTTATATGGCATTATTTGGCGACAGGAAGCTGGAGTTTTTAAAAAAGTGAATGAAAGATGATAACAGGCACGGATTACACGGATTTCACGGTTTTTGTCAATCAAGGTTCGCAAGGGAACCGTGTCATCCGTGCTTGATTTTATCCGGAAGCCGTGTCATCCGCCTCCAGTTCATCCAAGTTCAGCAACCCTTCGGGAAGCTCTACAGTAATGAGTTTTTGTTTCTGGTCTATGCCTAGGATAAATTCTTCCTGGGCGGGAACCAACAGTTCTTCATCATCTTTTTCGATTACGAAGAGGGTATTGACGGTGGTTGTATCTACATCGACCACTTCTCCCAAAGACCCGTGGTGGATGTCTTCCATCTGGAAACCGATAAAGAAGTTCCAGGACAATTCGCCGTCTTCGGCTTCTTCAGCGTGCTTCACGGGGAAGTAGACTTCTATATTGGTGAACATCCGGGCACGTTCGGCGGTATCTATTCCTTCCAGTTTCACCAGGGCGGTGGAGTCTGAACGGAAGCGGTATTCTTCGATGAAGAAGGGCACGAAGATGCCGTCGAGCAGGCAGACCAGATAATCGCAGTCCGCCCGGTCGAAAATATCGTCCGTGAAGGTGAACTGTAACTCGCCGTGGATGCCGTGAGGTTTGTTGAATAATCCTATTTTATATACTTCTTCTTTCTTTATCATATTCGGGTGATTCGGGCTCCGATGGCGTTCAGACGTCCTTCGATGTTCTGATAACCGCGGTCTATTTGTTCAATATTACTAATGGTACTGGTTCCCTCGGCGCTCATGGCGGCAATCAGAAGGGCAATACCGGCACGTATGTCCGGAGACGTCATGCGGGCACCGCGCAGCTTGAAGCCGTGGTTGTGTCCGATGACTACCGCACGGTGAGGGTCACAGAGAATGATTTGCGCGCCCATGTCTATGAGTTTGTCTACGAAGAACAGGCGGCTTTCGAACATTTTCTGATGGATGAGTACGCTTCCTTTGGCTTGGGTGGCTACTACGAGCATCACACTCAGTAAGTCAGGTGTCAGTCCCGGCCAGGTGGCGTCGGCTATGGTCATGATGGAGCCGTCGATAAAGGATTCTATCTCGTATGTCTCTTGCGCGGGAACGTAAATGTCGTCTCCTCTTTGTTCGAGTTTGATGCCCAAACGGCGGAAGTTCTCGGGGATGATGCCCAGATTCTCGTAAGAGACATTCTTTATGGTTATTTCGCTTTTTGTCATGGCTGCCATGCCGATGAAACTGCCGACTTCAATCATATCGGGCAGTACGGTGTGCTGCGCGCCATGCAGTGCTTCCACGCCTTCGATGGTGAGGAGGTTGGATGCGATGCCGCTGATTTTCGCTCCCATGTGGTTGAGCAGGCGGCAGAGCTGTTGCAAGTACGGTTCGCAGGCAGCGTTGTAGATGGTGGTAGTGCCTTTGGCAAGTACGGCGGCCATCACTATATTGGCGGTTCCGGTGACGGATGCTTCGTCGAGCAACATATAGTTACCGCGAAGCTTGTCGGCGGTGATTTCGTAGATTCCACGTTCCTCGTCGTAGCGGAAATCCGCACCCAAGGCTTGGATGCCGACAAAGTGAGTGTCCAGACGACGGCGACCGATTTTGTCTCCACCCGGTTTGGATATCAGTGCTTTGCCGAAGCGTGCAACCATCGGCCCGATTAGCATCACTGAACCACGCAGACTGGAACATTTCTTCAGAAATTCATCGCTCTCGAGATAAGCGAGGTCTACGTTTTCAGCCTTAAAGCTATAAGAGTCAATGCTTTTTTTTGCAACTGTGACACCCATCTCACGCAGGAGCTGTATCAGGTTGTTGACATCCAAAATGTCAGGTATATTGTTCACTGTCACTTCCTCACTGGTCAGCAACGTGGCACAGATTATCTGCAAAACTTCGTTTTTGGCACCTTGCGGATGAATTTCCCCGCAGAGCCGATGTCCCCCTTCAATTACAAATGAAGCCATTGATATTTAGTTTTAAGTATTAAGTATTAGCGTCATGTATCAAAGTAGCAGGCATTAAATATCAGGTATTTACTTAATCCCTAATACTTTTTCCTAATATCTTCTCTTAGTGTTCTGACGGTTATTGGTATAGTTCGTCTTCGGGCGATAGTTCTGGTTCAAACGTTCTGCCATCAGGCGGACGATATCATCCGTCATCTGAAGTTTGCCGTCAGAAAGCTCGTAGAGGTCTTCGGCAATCTTCTTGTCGTCTACCGTATCCTTGTTCCATGCCATGTAGTCCTTCTTCATGTGGTTGCAGATGAGGGCTACGAGGTTTCTCTTTTCGTTTCCTTCGGGAAATTCGATGGCTTTCTTTATCAGGATTTCCAATGTGCGTCCGTAGTGACGGTAACGCATACGGGAAGTGTAATAAGGAATGTGGTCGGGACGTGTCACCAGGTTATCTTCACGGATAATTTCATAAGGATAGTCGATATCCAGTTCGAAACCGGACATGATGGCGAGGTGATCCCACAATTTATGCTTGAAATCGGGCACATCACGCAGATGAGGGAACATATTTCCCATGATGTTGATGATAGTGTTGGCACAACGCTGACGTTCTGCACGATCCTGGATAGTCAATGCATAATCGACCATGTTCTGGATGCTGCGTCCGTATTCAGGAAGCGGCATTCTTTTCTGTTGAGTGTTATATTGCATATCTTTAATGGATAATTCTACAATAGATGATGGATAATTCATAACAAGCAAGTCTTATAATAGTTTTTTAGGCATGGAAGCTACGAATTCTTTCAGGTAGAAAGGTTCGAAGTAGGCCACGTCTTTGTAATCTTCGGTGGCTACCGCCTTCTCTGCCAGGGGGAACATCATTTTTGCCAGCGGGTGGATGTCATCGATAAAATGCGCGTTGGGATGCGTAATCTTTTCGCGGCATTTGGCGGCTCCGTTGCCGTAGAAGTAGACAGGCTGGCGGTCGAGATATTCCAGATAAGACGTTTCGTCGACGATGTCGGCGGCGATGGCACGCTTCACGTTCAAGCCCCGGTCGTAGATGGCTGCATAGACTTCCATGCGGCGTGCATCTATCATCGGGCAGAGCAACGCGTCTTCGGGCAGGTCGTGATACAACAGCACGGGGACGCTCAATACTTCAAGCGTCTGTACTCCTATCAAGGGGACATTGCGTCCGTAACAAACTCCTTTCGCCATCGAAACCCCTATCCGAAGTCCTGTGTAAGAACCCGGGCCGCAACTCACCGCGACCGCATCCAACGGGATGGCATGACTGTCAATGAACGACAACGCTTCATCTACAAATACTCCCAGAGACACGGCGTGTGAAGGGCCTTTCAAGTCTTCTTTCACAAAAATCGTCTGTCCGTCTTGACTGGCCGCTACCGAGCAAACAGAGGTAGAGGTTTCAATATTCAGTATACACGACATAAAAATCAGCTTATTAAATTGTCGCAAATTTACATGATTTGTCGGAAACTACCTAATATTTGCGTAGATATTCTCAGAAGGGGTATTAGAGCACTTAGAATCTATACAAAGTATCATATTTAGTCCAAAAGAACGGATTTTAAGAACCAAATTAAAGAACCGATTCAAAGAACAAGGTTATGACACATCAAGTCTTTATTAATGAAATTGTAAAAGCTAATTTTAACCTCCGTCAACCCAAAAGTGAGAGACCAACTAATATTTATTTGATAGTACGCATAAATCAGAAGCAAGCTAAATTGTCGACTGGAGTAAAAGTATATCCTGAACATTGGAATATCAAGAAACAAGAAGCGTATATAAGTTGTCGTCTGACAGAATCAGACAATATAAATAATACTATTGCCAATAAAAAATTATTAGAGTTAAGAAGTCAAATTGAAGAATTTAAGCGTTATCTTTGTGATAATCCAAGCGAACTAAAAAATTGCTGGAATTTATTAAGGAAATACATATACAAAAATAATAATATGCAAAGAACTAATAAAATAAACGCTATACATTGGCTACGGGATATTATTGCCAATGACAAGACTATCAAAACCTCAGGTGAACATAAGAGAGGATCGACAATGGAAACGTATTTAATTGTATTAAAAGATTTCCAAACCTTTTTAAAAGAAAAAGGTCAAGATACTATCAGTTTTGACGATATAAATCTGGCATTAATTAAAGAGTATGAAACATACCTATTCAATAAAAAAGTAAAAGGTGAACGAACAACTGCAACAAGTACTGTAGGCAATAAGTGTGTTCAACTAATTGGCATTATTAAAAGAGCAGAACCTTATAACTTGATAGACATACACGAAGCTAAATTAGACAAATACTCCAAACCCAAAAGCAGACAAGGAGATGAAAATGAAATTTATTTAAATGAGGAAGAAATCAGTAAGATATATTCTCTTAAACTCCCTTATAAAGAGGGGGTTGCCAGAGATGTTTTTATTCTACAATGTTGGACGGGACAACGATTTAGTGACATAAAATCATTAAATGAAGGTATCGTAAAAGAAACCAGCAGCGGAAAAGTACTCGAAATTGTGCAGCTTAAAAAGACCCGTAGAGTTACTATTCCATTATTCCCTATAGCTTTGGAAATACTGAAAAAATATGATTTCAATTTACCTGAAATCACTGAAAATACGATGTTGAGATATTTAAAGAAAATAGGTTTAAAAGCTGGTCTTACAGAAGAACACATTGTAACAGAAGACAGAGGAGGAAAAGTTACTAATTCAATCAAACAACGTTGGGAACTAATAGGTACTCATACCGCACGGCGGTCTTACATAAGCAATATGCTCAAACGTGGTTATGATAGTCATCTGTTGATGAAAATCACTGGACATACTACCGAAGAAGCATTCAAGAGATATGTCAAAGTCCGCTCGGAAGATGTCGCGTCGTTAATCCTCAAGACAGAGGCAGGCAGGGTAAAAGACAAATTACCACAGGAGAGTTCTCAAGAGAATAATGTCCCAATGAATAGTAATCAGACACTAAAGATAATAAAGGAAGGAATCGAAGAAGGCCTAAAACCGTTAAAAAAAGAACTGTCTGATATAAAAGAAGTCATGCAGTATATAACCATTAATAAAAGAAGTATACGGCCAGTCAATGCTCGTAGACTTATTGCTATGGTAGTTTCTTTAGAAAAAGACAATACTCCCGACCAAACGATCATCAATATGTTAGAGGCATCAGGTATCATAGGATCAGTAAGTGTCACAATGACAGGCGTACAGTACTTCCCAATGCAAAATATGAATGAACAGGTATTGGATGAATTAAAGAGTATAGGTGCAAAATTAAAGGATTCCCAATAATCCATAAGGACCGCATTTATCCCTATATTTATGGGCTTTCCTGTGGTCGGAATAGTATATTCTCGATCTAAAAACGAGGTGTCTAATTCATAAAGGCAGCAAGTGAATATTACTTCAAATGCTGCCTTCTTGCATACTAAAAGATGATTAAATAATTATTCAGTAATTTTTTTGTAGGTACTTTTTTCGTAATAAGAGTAAGAAATACCATCTTCAACTCCACTTTCTGAAATTTCAACAACAAGTTTTTGCGGACTTAACTCAAGTATTTTTACTACTTCTTCACCATCGCCACGCATATAGATTTTTCCATCTTTCACACTCCAAGTGCCTTCATCTTCAATTACCCAAGTGCTACCACCCTTGTAATAAGATGTAAGAGTTCCATCTGAATTAAATCTGATACGTTCATCATCTATATTCTCTGCATCGTCTTGGTCAACAACTTGTCCATTTTCTTTTTCCTCAAATTCAGAAGTAACACCTTCCCATAAACCGACTAAATCGTCAGTATTGAAATCATCATCATCGTCAGAACAAGCAGCAAAATTCACACTCATTACTATCGCTACGATAGCCAATCCAATTAATCTTAATGTTCTCATTTTGGTTTGATAAATTAATATGTAAATAAAAAAAGGTTTCACCTTGTTAATGTATTGCACTGCAAATATAAACAATAACAACAACCTGTAAAAAGTGGAAATACGCATTTTGTGACTAAATAGGATGAAAATGTGCTTATCCATAAAGAAATCGCGTTTAAATGGAATAAAAAGAAATCCTCAAAATATTTATAACGGTTTCCTTTCTTATTAAAGGAAGAAACCACTAGTTAGGAACGAAGAAAAAAGTTATAAAGAAGAAACTGCACCCAATCATACACACTCACCTTGCCCGCCATACTTTTATAACCCTAATGTTCAAAAAGGGAATTCCCAAAGAAGTTGTAATTATCGCCACTACCCATGAAAACACCAAAATGATTGATAAGGTCTACCTGCATATTTCCTCCTATGACAAGGCATACAACACTAATTAACCATTAGGTGAAAATTATTAGATTATTCTTTCATGATTCCTATAAAAAAGGGAATACACAGTAATCATCCGCATATTCCCCTCATTAATAACATATTCAAGATTTACATTATAATTTTTCTATTTCTTCTTTAGACAGTCCAGTAGCCCGTGAAATAACATCAATAGTTATTCCTAACTTTTTAAAATTACGAGCATTCTCTCTTTTTTCTTCTTCTCTTCCTTCTTCTCTCCCTTCTTCCCTACCTTTCTTTTCCGCCGTAGATATAACACTATACCAGTCACGGAAATTTTTCAGACTGTCCCAATATTCACTTAATTCAGTCTTGGTAAACTTAGCAATTTCCGCAGTTTCAAAGAGACGATCAAAAACTCTATTCTGTAATGCTCTGGGACGTTCAAGCAGAGAGGCAAGATTACGCAGGACAAACAGCCACTTGTCAAACATACTATCCAACTCATCCTCAGTCTTATTGAATTTAGGCATCTCAAGATAAACAAAGGTAAGTTTATCATAGAATACCTTGTGCGTGTAAAGGTCCACAAGTTTCACCTCATGATGAAAATACTTCTCATCAGAATTATCAAAAGAGAAATTCAGGATACCCACCACATAGACAGCCTTCAACTCATAATCCCATTCTCCCCGTTTGGCCTGTTCACGAATAGGAAAAGTAGAATAAAAGACACTGCGGTCCTTGAAGAATTGCTGTTCACCACGCTGCATCTCAACCAGGAACTTCTCGCCCTTCTCATTCTCACAATAGACATCAAATACGGCCCGACGGTCATATTCCTGTGTTCCGAGATGTTCTGCATTAAGGTAAGTTACATCCTTGATTACCTCCTCCTTGAACAAGAGCGCATTTAAAAAGCTAATTAGCAACTCCTTATTCATGGCTGTTCCAAAAAGCAATTTAAATCCAAAATCGGTATATGGATTTACATATTTATCCTGAATTCCTTCTGTTCCCATGTGCTTTCTATTTTTATAATTTCAAAATCAAATCGCGGAAATGCCCTATTGTATAACCAACAACATGAGAGACCGTTAAAAATGCCTCAATAAACCTTCCCGACACTTATGTACAAAAGTAGCAATAATCAAGTAAAAATCAAGCAGAAAGAGGCTATTTTAACAGAGAAATAAAAAGTGATCGGGATTATTTCTTTATTGTATATAACTCTGATATTTACAATTCATACGAATTCAGTGATCATTACAGTCATTCTTTTAGACCATCCAGTTTTCCTATTATCAAGATATAATATCAGGCCGTTTTCCTCCCCTTCCCATCACCTGAAATCCTTATAGATGAGAATAAATTGAAGCACGGAGATTGCACCAGTACTAAATGGTGCACATAAGCTTCAAACAAGATTAAACAATTTCCGGGTTGACCCCAATACCTAGAAGATCATTGGGAGATTCAATTCGAAGGATAGCAGCGGTACCAGTAATTATCACAGCTACAGTCTGGATAATGAAAGTATGACAGCCTATCAAAGAGTCAAGTCAGGACGAAGAGTCTTGATAACGGCTCTTTATTTTTTTTCTTCTCCTTTCCCTTATCATTTTTCCTTCCCTTTCTTCTCCTTCCCTCTTCACCTTAAACCCTTATATATGACAGAAATAAATAAGAGACAAGAGAAAAAAGAACATATTATTAACCAACAACAAAAATCAAGAGAAAATGAAACATTTAATGAAAGGAATCAGAATCGCAGCATACATTGCTGAGATCATCGTGGCAAGTTCAACTATTGTGGAACTTGTAGAGAAGTATAGTGGCAGGAGCAAACGTAAACCCGCCGCAAGTAAAGTTGATACAGGCAATGTAGCAACTGAGAACCCATAGAACGTCTAGTGAATGGATTATGATAAGGCACAGGACGTAATTATAACCATCCTTGAGGTAACAACATCCATACTCAAGGGAATCAAGAAGCTAAGAGGAATATTTGTAAAAGCAAAGAAATAAACCTCTTGGCTTTTTCTTTTATCGGATTTTATTAACCAATTAAAAATTATAGCAATATGGAAACAACCAATTTATTATTACCATCCACAAGGGTGGCAAGAACCAACGAATGGAAAAGAGAAGCGGAAGATGCAGTGCTCATCACGGAGCAACCGACAAAACGCTCACCATTCATTGAAGCCAATACAACAGAGGTGACTTTAGAACACCTCAGGAACGATTGTATCATACCCACCTTTGCCAAAGACAACGAGGTATGTATATCACATCCAAGTTTCATCGAATCAGTCTATGAAGCGACCAGAGACTTTTATCACGGGGAAACAATTTGCAGTCCCGAGATAAGAACATCGCACATTGTCAGAGGACGTATACCGGAGGCGATCAACAAAAGAGTGGATCAACTACTGGAATCTGACAAGACAATGTATTACGAGCGCATGATCTTCAATATCGAGATCCCCAGTATATGCGAGGAGGTAAACGGAAACCGCCTGAACCTGTGTATCACCGGTTGCAAGAGCTACGCCAGGGATAACCTGAGTGGAAAGATGACAGCCCAGAGATTCAATCTGGCAATCGGGTTCCTGAACCTGGCCTGTACTAATCAATGCCTGTCAACAGACGGATATAAGGAAGAAATACGGGCAACCAGTGCGAGGGATCTGTATCAATTCACACTGGACCTGTTCAGTCAATACAACGTAGCCAGACATATTCACCTGATGCAATCGTTGGGTGATACCATGCTGAGTGAACACCAGTTCTGCCAGATTCTGGGGAGAATGCGACTGTATAACTATCTCCCACAGGCACAACAAAGAGAACTGCCACGGTTACTAATAACCGACAGTCAGATCAATAACGTGGCCAGGGCATATATCCATGACGACAATTTTGCCGGAAATAACGGTGAACTGAGTATGTGGAAATTTTATAACCTGATCACCGGAGCCAATAAGAGCAGTTATCTGGATACATTTCTGGGCCGTAGTGTAAACGCTACGGAAGTATCGGTAGGACTGACAGAGGCACTGAACGGAAGGGACATGGCATATTCCTGGTTCATCGAATGACCGGGAGAGTGTGATTGATACGATTAATATCCGAAGAGGGTATCACCAATGAGAGAAACGGTGGTATCTTCTTTTTTTGTTTAATAACCATTTAAAATTAAAGATTATGATGACGATATTTACAAGGGATTATTCTCACAGATTGAGACATTCCAGCAAGAAACAGGATAATAATGCAGTAAAAACAGAGACAATCGGAAACACAGCCGAAGTTGCCCGATTTGACAAGTGGTTTGCATCCTCTTATACGAGATTAAGGGAAAAGATCCGTTTTTTCTCTATAGTGGATGAGGATAACTTTCATAATACCTATCTTTTTATAAGAGAAAAGATAATGGGCGGCGAAGAAAGGATAGAAAACCTGGAAGCCTATTTCTTCAGGTGCTACCGGTATAAAGCGATGACGGAGATGAGAAATGAAAACCGTTACGTTCATCCCGAAGACGATTTCTTCTATAGATTCAGCCAGGAGGAGACAGAGCCATACCCGTGGGGATTGAACCGTTGTGAAAGGCTGGCCAGGGACGTATTAAGATATATCAGGAGCAGGTTCTCCCAACAGGAGTACAGGATGTTCATGCTACGTTACTACAGGCAACAGTGCTCACTCAAGGTTCTCTCCGAATACACGGGCCTGCCGCTTTCCGAGGTCATGAGGAAAACCAGGCGGATGCTGGAATCATTGAGATCCAACAGCTACTTTATGGAACGGTGTGAGATGCTTTATGTATATGAATAACGATAGAAAAGGAGGTAAATATGAAACTATTTATATATAACAGAGAAAAATGCATGCTCAGTGTGGCACAGGAAGGACAAAGAAGCATCCGGACAGATAGAAACGGATGCATATTCCTAAGCAGTGCCCTCGTTCAGGAATTAGGATTACAGGAAGGAAGCATGGCTGTACTGGTCGGTGACGAAGATGATCCCAAGCAATGGTTCCTGTGTATTGTAGATGATGAAGGCGGTTTTCCGGTAAGGCTGAAAAAGAGAAAACGGTATAACAGCAAGGGACTTCAGGAAGAATACTGTTACGGGGCTGTTTTCAATTGCAGCTATCTATGTCATAAGATTCTGGATAACGTTGGTGCGGACAAGTCGGCTACCTTTATGCTGGCTACGGCACCGGTGGAAATGGAGGGGTTGAAGTTATACAAGATACTTACTTCAAATCCCATCACCAGGCCTGACAGGAAATATGTCAGAAAGAAGGACAGAACACAAATGGAAGTATGAGAAATCTGCAGTTATATGAAAACAGAGAATCTTATATAACCGAATATCTGTAATAATCAGGATTCTGTGAGAAAACCGGGTATATTAGAAAACCGATTCTCACAGGATTTCTTTTTCATAAACTCAAATTTATTATTTAACGAATACTGAACGATCGTTGGGTATTCGAGAAGCGAATAAAAAAATGTTAAATGTAAAAATGGAAACAACCTATATAGCGTATTTGAGACAAAGTACACAAAAACAGGAAATCTCTGGATTGGGAATTGAAGCACAAAGAGAAATTATACAAAATTACCTAAAGGAGAAAAAGCCGGTTTCTGAGTATATCGAAACAGAGAGCGGCAAGAAATCTGACAGACCCAAACTTACGGAAGCTTTGGAGGAATGCAGAAAGAACGGTTCTGTCTTAATTGTAGCCAAACTGGACCGGTTAAGCCGGAATGTAGCTTTCACCAGTAAACTATTGGAAAGTGATGTTGAGATTGTATTCTGTGATTTTCCGGAGGCTAACAAACTCGTACTGCATATAATCAGCAGCATAGCGGAATATGAAGCGAACCTTATATCACAGAGGACGGTACAATCCCTGAAAGCCAAGAAAGCAAGGGGTATCAAGCTGGGAAAGCCTGAAAACCTGCTGGACAACCTGGAACGGGCGGTAAGGAACAGCAACCGGACCAACAGACAGAAGGCTCTCGACAATCCCAATAACAAAAGAGCGGTTGCGCTACTAAAAAAGCTCGTGCAGGAAGAAAAAAGCCTGTCTGAAATGGCCAGAATATTGAATAAGGAGGGATTTGTAACAGCCCGGGGATGTCAGTTCAGAGCATCACAAGTGAATATATTAATCAAAAGGTATAATCTGAAATAACTATAAAAACAATAAGTAAGAGAGAATATGTATAATGTTTTCTCTTACTTTTTATTCTTCTACTACCAAAAAAAATCAATATCCTATATATAATATATAAGAGAGGAAAAAAGGTTGCTATCATTGTCTTTCTTTCTGAATATTATTAGGTATAGGGTAATCGAATCCGGTAATATAAAAGAGTATTCCGGGGAATATTGATGGAACAGGATATGAGAGTTATTTGAAAGTTGTAAGATTTATAGTTTCTTTCCTGCCTCAAAAGGGGGAAATGGTGGGGAAAACAAGGGGGAAAAGGGTATTTTTATAACTTTTTTCAATTTTACCTATTCAAAAATTAGTCAAAAAACAGGTTTTATAGTTTCCCCTTTCCGCTTTCCCCCCTCTTGTTTCTTGAGGAAGGAAAAGAAGACAAGATAATAACAATTATGATAAGCCTGGATTCTATATTCACAAAAAGAAAGACTACTTCTTATTATGCAACATGAACGGAATGAGGAGCTATTATCCCCTAACTTATTAAACTGTCCAGATTACAAACAGAAGATAAATCCTTATGTTCCTATCATCCTTCCAATTCTCTAACGCATCAGTTTATTGGAATTGCTGCAAAATAGTGAAAAGTTTTAAATCACTAAGCAGGGCAAGAAGATAAATAGTAAACATCCTGCTCTCGAACATAAATGAGTTTTATATTGAGGGGCAAAGGAATATAACTCAAAGTCCTTACCTGTTGTGTTAAAAAGTTACCCATTGCTTTCATTTTGAGCATTTGTTCATTATATTTGCGGACGAAAATAATAAATTATATAATGTCACCACGTCCAAAGAACATCCGTAAAGTTAATAATATGCCTTCTGTTGAAGGATTTAGACCTATAGCTTCAAACAGTTATCATAAGGATACTATACTCTTGCACTTTGAAGAATATGAAGCGATACGGCTATGTGATTATGAAATGAAGACTCAACAGGAAGCGTCTGTTTCAATGGGGGTATCACGTCCGACACTTAGCCGAATATATGTCAGTGCAAGGCAAAAGATTGCCAATGCATTGGTTCGTGGTGTTGCTATAATAATAGAAGGCGGAGTAGCATATACTGACAGTGAATGGTTTTGTTGCGGAGTATGCGGTTTTTTATTCAATAATATCAATCCCGCATTTAAAATCCGTAAAATAGAATGTCCAGTATGTCACTCCAACGACATAAGCATTAGTAATATTAACATTAATAAAAATGAGATTATGATGAAAATTGCAATTCCGACTAGAGACAAGGTGGTTGATAACCATTTCGGTCATTGTGAGTATTACACAATCCTGACAATAGGGCAAGACAATCAAATTCTAAGTAGTGAGACAATTCCTTCTCCACAAGGATGCGGATGCAAGTCCAATATAGCAGGAGAATTGGAAAACATGGAAGTCAGTGTCATGTTGGCAGGGAATATGGGACTAGGTGCTTTAAATGTACTTACAGCCCACAACATCAAAGTCATAAGAGGTTGTTCTGGTAATATCCTGGATGTTGCTACCGACTATTTAAACGGAAAACTTATAGATTCGGGAGTGGGCTGCTCATCCCATGCACATCAACATGAATGCCATGGGCACAATCATAAAGAATGATGTTTGGAAAGAACAAGATGCTACTTAATATTATCATAGACTTTGTCATGTTGATAGCAATGGCATTGGTAAGTATAAGTGGTTTTATATTAGAAATAGTTATTCCTTCCCGGCATGCTGTCAGATTTCAAAGCGTTACTCCATGGAGTTCACACTTGTTTGGTTTGGGAAGGCACGATTGGGGCAATATTCATTTGTGGGCAGGAGTTGTATTGTTCGCTCTGCTTGCCATTCATATTTTGTCACACATAAACATGGTATCGGCTTTTGTTAAAAAGAAATGCCCCAACCATATATTACGAGTATTGCTTTATATTTTGTTTTTGATGCTACTGATAATAACAATAATGCCTTGGCTTTATTTATGCTATTAATAGCGACAAGCCAACTTATTACTCTATTTATTGAATAGGTCAGCTTGTTTGTTTATGGAGACTGGTATTATTTCTTTTGTAGAATTTGAGGGTAGAACAAACTTAGATTGGGGGACATAGTAACCTTACTCTAAATTTGTTCTACTTCTATTTATAAAATGTATACGACTTGCAAAAAACATTCCACTTTCATCTCCCTGCTGGAGTTATGTACACCATCACTCCCACATTCCTTTACTTTCTGCCATAGTTAACCCAAAAATAAGAAAAGACCTCTATATCTCTAATGAGAACAAAAGCCCTCTCAATACAAAAAAACGACAGGAATCCGCTGACTCTCATCGCTTATTAGACAATGAATGCCGGTGATTTTCAAAGGTTCAGTCATGAATAACGTTTCTTTGTCAGCCTCAAATCTTATCTTAAATCATAAGAACAATGAAAGTTATTATTATCACACTACTCTAATCAGGCTATTAAGATTTCAGGTCAATATTTATCCTGCAAATTATTATTATCACGACTCAAATGGAAGCTTTATTATCCGCACTGGCTGTCTATTCGAATTATTGGGGGATTATACCGGAAAATTCTGATTATTCTACATAAAGAAGTGATGTTTTCAGCAATCCATTCAAAATAAAAGGACCTCCATTCTCCACTGAGCTAGAAGCCCTTTTTACAAAACATGACATCTTCTTATTATTATCGGAATTTCACAATTCCAATTATACTATGAAAAACACACAAAGTTATGCAGAAAATGAATAATCTGCAAGTTTGAGTAAGAGATTTTATTCGTCAGAGAGCATAAAGAGAGAGACCGCTACGCTGTTTGCCCAAAGTGATAAATAAAAAAAATCTGTGTGAACATTAGAGTTTTGCTATCCCCCTGATGAGATTATCAACTACCCGAATGTTTCCAAAAGATTCACTTGATCGGGTTAGGTGGAGCCAGGGGATAAAGTAATAGATACATAACCGTCAGGATAGTATGTGTTATAAAATATTCTTCAAAAAATGTACTTCTATTATAAAAGATACACGATTTGCACACTTTTTTATAACACTTTCATCTCCTCCCAGGAGTTATGTATATTACCACTCACTTCGTTCACAGACTATTTGCCTCCAGCTTACTCGATGATAAAACCTAGGCTGTTTACTTTGAATGCTGTCTTCTTAAAGCATAATGAATTCAAAAAAGAAGTGCACATAAATAGATCTCCCAAATAAAACGTTTCTTTCATAGAGAAAGTCATCCTTTGAATAAAAACTGTGGCTATTTTATTTAGCGCATCATATAGACAATATTATATCTTGCCATTTTTCTCATAGGGACATATCAACCTCTAAATTTTCAGATAACCTAAAAACCTCTTTCAGAAAATCATTGGTATTACCTGAAAATCAAATATCAACACGAAAAGAGCCTCATACCCCTCCGTTGAAGTAGAAGCCCTCTCTTAACAAAAAAACTAAATTTCACTATTTAATTGCCGAGTTTCACAACTCACATGTTTATGTCCCACAAAATTATAATGGAAATTTATATATCGCAAATTACTAACACAAAAAACATCATATGCATCTCAACTTCTGAAGTATACCGTTCAGTAAGACATCATTAACATTGTATGGAGTATTTATTACTTCTACCCCAAAAAATAAAGCGACAAGAATCCGCCGATTCTCATCGCACAATAAAATACGACAAATGGTAAAACGCTTTTCACAAAGGGTACAATATTTAGAGATTCTAAATTAATAGACAGATCTCTTATTTCTAAAATAAACAAAAAACAAAGTCCGTTGGTTTACTCAAAAAATCATTATTTACAGAAAACCTTAAAATTTAAGCAATGGATGAATAGTAATAATCCACAAAGACAATAGCCAATAAATCAATCTGCAAATTTCTCCACTATTATTCTTCCTCTTCATATAGACAATCTCTCCTCTTGAAAATAATGACTATTCAAATAAGAGAAAATAAATAAAGCGATGATAATCCAACGACTAACACCGCTTGTAAACAATCTAATGCATGAGACCCTTTTCACAAAGAGCATGCTACAGAAAGAAAATAAATCACTTTCTACTTTATTTTTAGGACAAGCAAAAATACAACTTCTTCCTGAATTTAAGAAACAACATAAACTTTATCCTCCGCAAAAATCCAATGGAATAAATCTATTTATGTATGAATCATTTGCAAATAATTAAAATATTGAATATTTTTGTTACAGGACATCTTAAATCACAATACTCTCATGGAAACCTTTTTACTTATCGGCATTACCATTGTAACTGCCATATGGATTGTACGAAAAGAAAACAAGAAACTCAAGAACACCTGCAGACTACACAGAGCTAATAAAACATTCAGCGAAGAATGTGTCAAGCTACTTAAGTATGAAAAATACGGATGTTACAAACTTACCGGGATGCAATACAAGTGCCTGAAACAGGCTGATTATGGAGTACATCACGGATATGCAATAGCAGAGGGAAATAATCAATATGACAATGCCATTATAATAAAGAGAAAAGACAATGGGAAGATTATAGCTTGTGTGGAAAATGATGAAAACAGGCAACTACATGATTTTATCATTCAAAACAAAGGCAAGGTACATGCACTATATTACATCTGGAAATATGGTAAAAATAGAATCTACGGATGTGCTTATATTAAGGATAGGGACGAACATTGATAATTGATATTCTTTATGGTTGAGTATTATTTCGTGTTACTAAGCCGTGAAACTTGTGAAGAGCAATATTGCCTAAAAATGATATAACAGCATTACCAAACTTCTCCATCGAAGTAGAATCTATTTAAGTTTACTAATTTTTCTCCTTTTTTTATCTTTCAGAGAAACTACTCCTGATAATACAGCTTTCTTTATTTTCTTAAATAAAATCATAATTCAAATCAACACACAATTAATAAACTTTGTATTTCTATTGGATAATAATAAAAGATTATTCATAAACATGAACTCTCTCCAATTACTCATCAGGTAAAACACCAAGTGGGACGGGACGGTTGTTATATCACTGAAGCGTAATACACCGTAAATAACAAACAAAGCGATGAAAGTGTTACCTCACATCGCTTCTGCATAAAAATAATTAAAGTATAATCTCCTTTTCACAAAGGAACGTAATTACAAAACATATCAACAATTGAAATACAATAATAGCGTATATAATAAGATGAACAAAAGTAAGGATTTACAAACTATTCACAAAGAAATAATGATTTAAAATCATCAAAAAATGTCGATAAAATGACTGGCAACCTTAAATTATGTACTCCTAAATGAAGCACATTTCAAATAATTTATTATTTTTGTCACCATCAATAGTACGGAAAACACACTTAGATGATTTTATGACATCCACGGGACAAGTACTACTCTGATAATAATACCACATAGTATGAAATCTAGAAAATCATACTTGGTATCATCCCAATGAAAACAAACAATTTGTGATTTGAAATGCAAGGAAGATAATCGGCCTCAATACGAAAGCAGGATTATCCTCGTGCCCATTTCAACAGCAGAGTCAACAGAAACCCCTTTTAAGTTTTTAGACATATACATAAACTCTCTCAAGTTTTTCAATGGTCTCTAATGAATAAAACGTAATACCCCTGTCAGTTACGATAGGGGTTTTGTATTTTATAGCATTAGAATTTCAATTCTGGGACACTGTTATACTACTAATTTGTACTCAATAAGGAAAGCATTTATGCACTTTTATTTTCCTTCATCAGAGAACATAAAGAAAGAGACCGCTACGCTGTCTACTCAAAGTGATAAACAAGAGAAAAAGACTTCACCACATCCCTATTATCCCCAGCGAGGTTTGCCTATGCACATCTACCGGGACGCTCCTAAGTGGGACAAGCTACCGGGACAACTTCTTGGTGGGACGACAAGGATAATGTTCATTCACTCTTCTTTAATTCGCCTATGCCTGATCTTTACCTTACCTCTCAAAAATATCTGTTTCGCTGTTCAAATCCCCCGAAAGCTTGATATATGTATGAAAACAAAAAATATAATATTGTCAGATAAGAATGATAATTCTATATCAGACCGTCAGGTAAGGGATTGTCCTGATGTCAGCGAAAAAACAGTTCCACAGAGAATACCCAGAAGGTACAGAGAAGATATCAAAAGATTACAGGAGAGATACGATCTACATGAAGGGCTGGTCATTAATGTGTCCCTCAAAGAATTTCGAGGGATATGTGAAAGGGATTATCCAAAGATCGAAGCCTACCAGGGATTAAGGAAATACCTGCTACGTACTTTCGGAGTAACCCTGAATATCCACTCACAAAAGACTAAGGGTGGTTTGGATAAAAATACAGCAATAACACAAAAACAATAGATACACACATGGATGCAATAGTAATTAAGAAATCGGAACTCATAGAACAGATCAGAGAGGATTTCAAACTTTGGGAAGAAATGTCACCGGATATCGACGAAGGCTATTTTGATGAAGAGGACGTACAGTCTTATCTGAATTTCCTGATAGAAAGATATCATGACGAATGGGTAGTAATTGATGATACGCAGGAAGGAGGTGATGTATGAAAGAACTTTTCGATATAATTCCCAATTCGACTGGCGACGGATTCAGAATGCAACTCAGTACGGGAGTAATCGATGTCCCGGATGATAACGGAGGCTATATCATTTCCTCTGGTTGTGGTAGCGGTAAGACTGAAAGCATAAAGAGCCTGATCCGACAGAAATATAACTCGGGAATTCTGTATTGTGTTGATACCCGTGACGAACTGGGCAAGATGTATGACTGGATTCTGGCTAACCTGGTGAACAGGGAATTGGGGTATGGTGATATATTGAGAGAAAGTGATGTTATGATCATATCCAGTGATAAGGAGCGTTCATCCTTTCTGAATCAATACAGGGACAATCCAGAGATTCTTATGGAGAAAAAGATTATCTTAATCACACATGTACGTTTCTGGACTGACCTGATCAATTATTTCCTCATTTACCGTCCCCAAGTACCCGTAGATTCATTTGACGGGGATTTCAGGAAACTAATGGTAAGACCGGATCTTAGACGTTATATCCTGTTTGACGAGACTCCCACCTTTATCAGACCTTTCGTGGAATTCGACCGGACGATACTGGGAGTATTCAGTAAAACCAATGATACGGGCAATATCATTTGTATGTCACCGGAAGAAATCGGGATTTATTACGACCATTTCATCAGGAATACCAGGAATGATCTTTTCAACCAGTCTTACCGAATTAACCGTATTAAGCGCGATGTAGCATTAAACCTGATTCCGCAGTATTATGATTCATGGATGCTCTCCGACAGTGACAAGGCAGGCATCACATTCTATCCCGTTGACTTGTGCCCTCTGGGAGTGTACATAAATACGCATATACTGATCTTCGAAGGTGCAGGGGATCTTTTGTTCAAGGACTCCAGGAACTTCAGGCTTCTTGATGTGGACCGGAAATATAACTGTGTGACTGAATTCCGGAAAATAAACTTCGGACTGTTCAGAAGAAATCTCAATCCCCGACGTTTTGATGAGTTTACCACCCGTATAGCCATGCTTATAAACAAACCTACCCTGGTCGTATGCTGGAAGGATATCAACGGGGGTGACGACGGTCCGGGTAAATCAGAATATGCAGAACAGATCAGTGAGGCTTTACTGCTTAAGGGTGTCCCCAAGGAACTGTTCACTGTTACCTATTATGGTTCTTCGGATAACAAGAGTACCAATAACTACCGGGATATAGACCAGATTGTAATGTGCGGTGACTGGACCTTACCGAATATAGAATCAGCCAGAATACGCCGGGCTTATGGAACCACTACCGATACACAGAATCAGAAAGACTGGTTCTTCAGCCAGCTAATTACAAGAATAGGCATAAGAAAACACGACGGTGGTACTTATACGGTATATTATACGGATGACTTCAAGTATGATTTCATAGGCAGAATGTATGCGTACTTCAATGAGAACAGGGTAATCAGTTCGTCACATAGCCGGGAATCATGTGACTGGAAAAACAGGCTGGATAGCATGAATATCCGAAGTAATCTTAAAAATGAGATTATACTATTAGCTATGGATGATGAGGATATGAGAAATGCTATCGGTATGGATCGGGAATACACTAAAGAGGTCAGCTTTGATTATCTGGAGAATTTGGGGATAAAGAGAGGCAAGCGGGAAAGAGCGAGATACAAAGCATTATCTGATATTCTTAGGAAAATAAAGATAACCCTGTATATAAAATAGATACTACATCCCCTTTGTTCTTTTGAAATAATACCTGAAACTTTACCCCCTATTTTTCGATGGGCTAGTTAAATTATATAAGGATCAAAAAAAAGCGGGTAGATATAAATAATAAAAGAATTGAAAATAGAAATAGTAGATAGAAATTAATAACATTATAAGTTACCCCCTATTTTTCGATAAACTAGTTAAATTATATAAGAAGTTAAAAAAAGGGGGTAGATAAATAATAATAGAATTGATAGATAGAAGCAATAAATATGATAAATCATAGATATACAAGTTTTATAGATTAAATAAGAAAGACCGCTACGCTGTCTCTCAAAGTGATACAGAGAAAAACTTTAAATATTTTATCTTCCCTTCTCTTATCACTTAGGAAAGAGCACGAAGTGGTCTCTCTCTTGTTTATCTTGCTATGTATCTACATTACTTTTATTCCAGTCTATTACCATAAATACTGAACATAGCACCTCCAATAAAAAAGAGTGGTTATGTGTAGAGAGAATAACAATAATAAAAATCCAAAATATGATGATTAACAAAACAGTTAGTTACTACAATAATGCGGATGATTCCAAGAGTAAAATCCGTTATAACCTTGACTATGTCCTGGGGATGATCAGGGATAATCAAGAACTATTCCAGCAAACGGTAAAACTCAGATCTATGCCGACAGAAGAAGAATACAAGCAGGCGAAGAAGTTGTTACCAATGATTGCTCCCTCGGGCGTATTTGATTACCGAAATGATGATCCGGAAAATCTCAGGGAGTATTCCAATGTGTTGGTTCTGGATTTTGACCATTTTCAAAGCCGCCTTGATGCCGGGGAATTCAAAAGAAACCTAATTGATAATGCAGACCGTCTTCATGTCTATGCACTTTGGTTTTCACCGAGTAGATTAGGAGTAAAAGTGGCAATGATTCATGATAGCACAAACCCTATGTATCATAATGAACTCTTCAGGTGTATTAGAGAACAACTCTACCCAGGAATACCAGAGTTTGATGATAAATGCGGTAATCTTAGCCGGACATTTTTCCTAAGTTCGGATCCGGAGATTTATATTAATCCGCAACGGGATTCTCTTACCCCTTACCATTTTGAGCATTCCCCGTCAGTGAGGGCAACTCCTATGAAAAGCTATAATCAGGGTTACATAAGCAATTGTTTCACACATACCTCGGCAGAAATAATCCAGAATAATTGTTTTCAGGCACGATGGAAAGACAAGACACTGATCAATTACATAGATAAGAAGTGGCGCCTGGAATATCCTGAATCCTACGAGGACGGTCACAGGCATCAGTCTATCCTGTCAAGAGCTAAATGGTTATGCAGGTATGGTGTGCTCTATGAAAATGCATTGGCATATCTCACCGGGACATTTGGATTGCACGGGATTGATAAAGCTGATATAGAAGCTATGGTTATCAATAATTATAATGCCAACAGAGGAGACTTCGGAAAGGACAGAATGAGGTTGTGCCTGAAAAAAGAAGAGGGCAGGAACTATAGGAACCAGAAACTGAAAGGGGAATAAAAATAAGGAACTGTTTTCTCCGTCTTAATGCCATTTTCCATGTATCTTTACGCCTAGAAAGCTCCTATTCTCTTATGTATGAAGAAAGAATACTCATATAAGAGCGTTACATTGAACAAAAATACGTATATTTGCAAAAGCTGACCGGAGAAATGGTCAGAGATATAGAAAGCGTTTTTTGCTTTATCCTAAAATCGAAATCGCCAATTTCAAAAGTAGGAGGATAGAGACAATGTAACGCTCATTCTGTTTTGTATATGTACCTGATACAGCCAATGTTGTATCTATACATAACATCATAGCGTGAGTATTGTTTCTTCATATTCATTCCTACTAAGCGTTTGGCGATGCTTGATTTTGATGAATAACAGAACAAGTCCTCACGCTTTTCTTGTATAGTCAAATTAATGCTGACTTCGAAGGACTTATAGGCGTATAGGAGGATTGAACCATGAACACTAAAATGTTATTTATTCCAATACTACTTTCATCTCTGTTCTCATGTAGTAAGCCTAAAGATACCATTAGCGATTACCCTTTCAAGGAACGGGAAAATGACAATTGGGGGTTACTCTCTGCTGCAGACGGAAAGGTACTAATTGAAGATGAATTCAAATATGCCCCTACCGTAGTTACGGATGATTGCTTTTTCGTTCAACGAGCTAATGGGAAATATGAACTTTATAATATCAATAATATAAAAAAAGTAATTGATGATGGATATGTTGATATCGCTGCATTTTCAAATGGGGTAGCTCCTGCTGTAAAAGAGGGAAAATGTATAACTGTCATTAATAAAGATGGGAATATTCTTTTTGAATTAGATAAAGAGTATGTATCTCTCAGTTGTTTTCAGGATGGCATCTCTGTTTTTATGGACAGTGATGGAAAGGTCGGCTATATTGATACGAAAGGAAAAGTTGTTGTTCCTGCTCAATATGCCTATGGAACGATATTCTGTAATGGTCTAGCACTCGTAAAGGAAAATGATAGGCTGTTTGAAATAAATCTTAAAGGAGAAAAACGACCGATTGATGATGAAATGGCTCAAGCATGGGTCTACATGGGATATCAAATACAATATTGGACTCACCAAGTTAATGATGGACATTTCTCTTATGTAACCGAAGATGATGAGTGGGGAATAAAAAACAGGAAAGGAGAAAACATTATAAAAGCAAGTGATAAATATAAAAGTATCAAAGTCGCAAATGATGGTTACTTCATATTCCAAACAGAAGATGGATATGGTATCATGGATAACAAAGGCGAAGTAATAATAAGAGATAACTATGATAATATCAACTATTGTGATGAAAATATATTTATAGCCTGTAAAGATGAAAAATGGGGAGTATTATCAATAAAAGAAGACGAACAGCAATTGGTCGATTTCAGATATGAGAAATTGCATAAAGCTAATTCAAATTTCATTGGTTACAAAAGTAACAAATATTATCTATTGTCAGAAACTGGAGAAGAAATAGGCCGTTATGTAAATCTGCTAACAGATATTGATTATTTCGTTCAAAGTGACTATTTCGATGTTGTCAGATTTGTAAAACAAATATTATCTCCAAAGAACTATAATAAAGACGTTACAGAACTATATGGATATAAAGGGCTAAATCCTGAGACTTGCGCAGACAAACTGGAACTGGAATTACACGCTTATGATATTACGGCAAATATGCTTTTCCCATCTACTAAGCTTTTCAGCACAGACTATGCAGATGTAAATGCGATTTTGTCTTTTCCAGAGGTCGTAGCTTATGATTATGACGGTTCTGCTCATTTTTGTAATACTATTTGCGATGGAATCTCACTAGATATAGACATCCAAAACAAATATACAAAATACATGGAGACTATCCAAAAGGAATTTGAACGTGAATTGATAAATATGGGATACCATGAAACGGAAAGTATCGGTTTCATCAAAAGCTATGAGAAATCATCTTCCGATATAAAGATTCAACTAATAAGTTTTGGTAATGAAGATAATCCGAACCGTATAAAAATTAACATTCTCACTAAATAATAAAAAAGTATGAAAAAAATTGCATTTAGAGCTATAACTATAGTCGTTATAGCATTTCTCGTTTCTTGTGGCAACAAGACCAAAGAAGCGGATGAATTACGTCTGCAAGGGGAATTTGAGAAAGCGGCAGAGTTATATGAACAAGCTGCCAAGCATGGTGACGGGTATGCCTGTTTCAGGTTAGGAAATTGCTATCAGACTGGATTAGGTGTTGACAAAGATGAAAAAAAAGCCTTTGACTTGTATAAAAAAGGAGCTAAGGAGGATTGTATTCAAGCGCAGGTAAAAGAAGCCTGTTGCTATATATATGGAAAGGGTATTGAGAAGGATGAAGAAAAAGGTGTGAAAATGATAGAGAATTTAGCAGAAGAGAGTAAACATCCTTATGCAAAAGAGACATTAGCTTCATTGTATATCTTTGGAGTAGAGGGGCTGATAGAAAAAGATTATAAAAAAGCATTGACTATATTGGAGGAATGCAAGGAAGAACCTTATGGATTGTATTTATTAGGAGAATTATACTTTAATAATGAAGGATATGAAATTGATTATCCTAAGGCTATGGAATTTTTTAATAAAGCCTATGAATTAGGAGACAGATATTCAGCCAATCTTCTTGGATACATGTATCAGTATGGCAAAGGAGTCTCTCCCAATATACAGGAAGCCATATCTTGGTATACAAAAGCTGCAAATATGAGAGGAAATACTCAGGCTATGATGAATCTAGCAAATATTTATTATGAGAATGACAGTTAAAAAAATATACAACAAACATTATCCTGGCTTAGAAAAGCTGCCAAGTTGGGAAATGGAGATGCATATGCCCAAATTGGATATTTTTATACTCTGGGCGAAGGAGTGGAAAAAAATGATAGCTTAGCTTTTGAGAATTATAAAAAAGCCGCTGATTTAAAAAGTGCGAATGGAGCATTGAATTTAGGCGTACAATATATTTTAGGTTCTGTTACGGCTAAGGATCTCAAAGAAGCAGAGAAATGGCACATTAAAGCAGTCGAATATGGAAGTGCGGAAGCCGCATGGAGATTATATACAATATATACAAATGGAGATTTATTTCCAAAGGATGAAGTCAAGGCAGAGGAGTTTCTACAAAAAGCGCTCAAAGCAAAGCATCCAGAAGCTTGCTGCCTTATGGGGTATCGATATTATTTGGGAAAATCTGTAGAGAAAGATAACCAGCAAGCATTTATATATTATAAACTGGCTGCCGATCAGGGACACCTTGACGCTTGTAAAAGCGTAGCCTATTTTTATAAAAATGGAGAAGGATGTACCAAAGACCTTAAGAAAGCAGAGGAATATGAAAATAAAGCAAAAGGCAAAGGATGATATCACCGTATTATCATTGGGGCGATGTTATCAGGTATGGTACCAACTGTAAAGATAATTGCCATGGTACCGCAGTGACACTGCTGTAGTATTACGTTTTCTTGTCGGATTACCTTACTTACATTCAAATTTCAATATCAGTTCAAAAGAAATGCAGATAATCTAAAAGTAAGTAACAATAGAAGTGAAATATAATTTATTGGAAGAGTTATGATGAAACGAACATGCATATTGCTTATATTTATAGCAGCATCAATGGCTGCTTATAGTCAGAAAATAAGCGGAACAGATACAGAGGCTATTGACAGAGCCTATCTTGAACAAGATATTAGCACATTAATATCATTCCATACCTCAGCGCCGGATTTAAAAAAGAAAATAGAGGACTTTTTGTTTATTGGGATTGATTATAATGAATATACATATGAACAAATATTTGAATTTTGCAGACTATCCGGCAACGATGACATCCTCAATAAAGAGTTTGAAAGAATAAAAGCTGATAAAGAAGTTGAAATATTAGAATATGTCTCACAATTGACGGCTGAACAGCTGGCGCAGTATCTGCAATATTTTAAAGAGCGCAAGACGCTGGTTGATTTATATATACACAATACCATACAACAAAATCTGGATTCATTATCTTATCTGGAACTTTCATATATTGAACGTAAATCAGGATTCTCTTTTATGGAAGAAATAAAAAGAAAAAAGGTGGAGAAGAAAAGTGAGATCAGACAAATATTTAAAAATGAATTAAATACTTATTGTGATATTGAGGAAAAGCAATTGCCTAAATTATTCTATATATTAAGGTATAAAGCTTTAAATTATATTTATAGCTCTTTTGGTCAGATTGCAGAAAGATATTCCAATGTAGAATTGCCTGAATATCCGAATGAAATGACAAAACAGTTCGATAATATTATGAACTCATATTTAGACATTCAGGAATTTAATGACATATTGCAACAGGAAGTTGACAGATTTTGTCAAAGAATCAATTCGACACGGACATTTTATCTACAACAAGTCGGAAGACAGAATAATTTTAATTGGATTGTACACTTTTCTCCGCTACATTCTTTTGAGTACAAGTATAATATGAGTTACTTCCATGAGATAGCCGGTATTAGAGATAAGCTTCTGGAATCTCAGGAAAAAACGTCTACATGGTCTGGCGTACTGGGCTTTTTCACCGATTGGGCAGGTGTCGGTAAAGCATTATTGGACATGGGGTCTATTGCTGACGAAGCCAAACAAGAAGTTCAGTTAAGAAAAGACTATATGTTGTCTATTGTGACGTCATTGGAGTTATCAATTGAAAAATATTGCATGGAAATCGAGAATGACATAAAAAGGAACTATCATATAAACCAAAAAGAATTCAAGGAATATGTATTCAATAATTTTTAAAAGTATAATAATATGCTGTATATTATTACAAATGGCATATCCGGCAAAAGCACAATGGGCAGGGATAGTCAAATGGCTGGTTGAAGAAGGGGCGGAGTCTGAACGTAATGATATATTAAAGCAGATAGCGGACATTCGGTTCGACACGTCCAGGCTAAATAAATTAAACAATGAGGCTTATAAAAATAAGATTATCACTCCCGGAACCAACTTGAATAATCAAGGGACACAGAATATTTATAATCTCGTAGAAACGGAAATTAAAGCAAAATCATACTCTTTTCTTAATAAAACGAATAATATGAGGCTTGCAGACCTTGGAACTAAAACCATTTGTAATAAGTTTTACGTTTATATCGACTCTTTAAAGGAGAGGTGTCGGTTCTATTCGTTTAAAGAGGTATTGGACGGAAATTTGATAACCCAAATTGAGGAACTTGATATAGAGGGAGTGAAAGATACGTTACTTTATGACATTAACAGAAACAGAAAAATAGCATTACTTTTGAATCGTTACCCGGAAATATTACAAGTTTACTCAAACTCTTTTTCATCAAACATGAGAACAATGCCAGAACATTTGTTATATTGGGGAGTAACAGCAGACTCTCATAGAGGACTATTTCCCAAAAGTTATATTATCGAAGGAAAGAATGTCAAATTTGAAAGCACGAATAATATTTCCAACATAGTATACAATAATAATATAATAGGAAGAATTACTTCTGAAACAGATATAGAATGCGAAAATATCGATTTACTGAACCTCATACCCTATTCTGAGAAACGATATAAAATAGGAAACTCTTTATACGAGACTGACAAATTGGGAAGAGTCATAAATGTTTATGCCCAAATTCAAAAAAGTGACAAAGGGAAATCCAAACTAAAAAATCAACTGAAAATCAAAAGTATACTTGCTGCCAAGCAAAGTGGAACTGATGAAATGGCGCTTTATCTTGTTCCTAAAGAATATGGCGGTACATCATCTTATTTAAATATTGTATCTGTTTTAAAAAATAACGACAATAAAAAAGCGGTAAAGTCTTGTCTGAAATATCTAAGACAAGAGCTCAAACAGCATGGATATGTTTCATTTTCTGCCAGCTTACACTATTGTAACGCTTCACCTTATCCGAATACAATCAAACTTAATGTCACAAAAAACACTTGGAGTATTTTTAACGGTTTGAAAGAAGAGGTTCCCTTTATTCCAAAGAAAAAAAATGAAATCAAGGAAAAAGAAATAAATTACACTAAAAAGCTCCTTTATTTTCAAGACAAAACACCAAATATAAATATTGAAGAACAGGAAGCCGACTTACATATTTCTAACAGTGAACGGCAAAATTCTTCACCTCTTATTATTTTACCCAGGCAGATATATTGCAAGGGCGATATGGCGGGATTTCCTATTACAATGGATATTTTACTCGATGAAACAGGAAACATTACCGGACAGTATAAAAATATTCGTTATGGAACGGAGATGGAAATCAAAGGGAAACAAGAAAATGACGGCATTCTAAATATGACATTGAATAATAGGAAAGAAACCGTTTTAATGAAATTGAGCCAAACTTCTGGCAATACTCTGGAGGGATATGCCGAAGGAGGAAGTAAACAACTAAAGGTTCACATGAATATATTATCGAATGAAAAATCCGCTAATAACATCATGTTGAAAGGAATGATTAACGATAAATATAGAATAGTAATGCAAATCTATATGGATGTCAAGAATGTATCAGGAAGCTATTATTATGTAAAAAACGGCAGAAATAATACACTGGAATTATCCGGTTCTATGAATTCCAACGATTACATGATATTGAAGGAATATAATTCGGCAGGAGAGCATACAGGAACATTTGAAGGTAAATGGAGTATGGATAGTTATTCCGGCACTTTCACGAATTATAAAGGGGTAAAGATGCCATTTAAATTATATCGTGAAACTACAGCAACAAATAATTCAGATATAACATTTAATAGTTATCAGAATTCTCGTTTTAATTACACGATTACATATCCTTCATTCCTTAATAAAAGGCAAGAGTCTGAAAATGGAGACGGGTGTAAATTCTATATGGATGATAATACTTATTTGATTGTTTCGGGGATGTATAATGCTTTAGATGAAAGCATCATATCCAGATATAACGAATACAAAAGTAAGTCGGTAACATACAGTATACAAAAAGATAACTGGTTTGTAATTTCAGATTATACATCCAATGGAAATATCTTTTATACCAAGACTGTTCTTCAAAATGGAGTCTTTTTTACTGCGACCTTTTATTATCCAGCAAAAGATAAAGATAAATACAACTCAGTAATAAAGAAGATATTTACGAATTTCCCTTTAAAGTCAAATACATCTTCTGTCTCAAATAGTTTATCCTCCTTTTTTAGTAAGAATGTGGGCAAATATCCATCTGATATAAATTTATTAGAATTTCCATTATTAAAAACACGTTTAATAGCATTAGTTGGAAATAATAATTATAATTTTATTAAAACATATTTTCAGGTTGTAACACCTATAAAACTAGGCTTCAATAAGAACCCAAATCTGTACGAAGTTTCAGGTGGTGAGGAACATAATTGCATGTCCAATAATACCACTATAGTCTACAACCAGCAATTGGACAATTTGACAGTGCAACTTATAAAAGAAGGAAGTGATCCATTAATATTTCAAGAGAAAAAAGATGATTCTCCATTCGAATAGTTATATTATGGATTGATTAAAGATTAACGAGGTATCATTAATTTGGTATCTCGTTTTTATTTTCTCCCTACTCAAAAAATGCCGAAACTCTGCTACAAAACCTTGAAATCCCTAACTATGAAACAATACTTAAATTTATGACAGACACATCCCAATTATGGTATTCGCTTAACAAGGATTGTAGCGACATACCAAAAACTCCGGTAGAATCATACTCCGATTCGAAAGAGCAAACGAATAAATTCTCCAATGATATAAAAGCTTTAGGAGAATATTTTCCTCAACTGGCTTCTTTATTGAATGAAAAGGATAGTACAGACTATTACTCAACATTGGAAATTAGCCTTAAAGAGATATTTGTTTTATGCCCAAGAAACAGATGTAGGCTAGACAGATATTCCAAACTCCAGGAATATCTGAAAAAGAATTATAATGTAACCTTAATTATTAAATCACAAAAAACAAAAGACTGACTTATGAAGAATTGTTTAACAGCCAATAACAGAGCCTTAATCACAATTGACACGCAGGTACAAGAATCCCTAAACGAATACACAGGAGGATTCACTTTATTTAGAGCACAGGAACTGGAAAAGACTAAGGCGGATATAATATTTCAAACAGCTTATTAAGATGAACATACTTGTAGCATGTGAAGAAAGTCAAGCGGTATGCAAGGCTTTCAGAGAAAAAGGTCACTGTGCTTTTAGCTGTGATCTGCTTAGTTGTAGTGGTGGACATCCGGAATGGCACTATCAAGGGGATATGTTCGATATTATAGTAAACAGAGGAGGAACACTACAAAACAGGAAAAAATATTTTTTGGATGGAGACTGGGATATTATGATTGCCCATCCACCTTGTACCTATCTTTCGGTCAGTGGAGCTAAATGGTATTATCATCCTGACGATAGTAATTTACCGATTGCTGAAAGGAGACCACATCCACTTTATCCGAATAGAGCGGCAGACAGGGAAGAAGCTGTTCAGTTTTTCATGTCCGTAGCTAGTGTAGGAATCAAGAAGATAGCCATAGAAAATCCTGTTGGCATAATGAGTACTCGATGGAGAAAGCCGGATCAGATCATAGAACCTTGGCAGTTTGGCGATGAAGCTTCAAAAAAAACATGTCTATGGTTAAAGAATCTTCCTCAACTGATACCAACAAAAATAGTAGGAAAGGGAGAGTTTGTCATATCTAGGAACGGGAACAAATCACCCAAATGGTACACAGACATTTTCTTTTCAGGAGTATCGGCAGAAGAAAGGAGAACATTAAGAAGTAAAACATTTCCTGGTATAGCGAAAGCAATGGCAGTACAATGGGCAGCCTAAATACCAAACTCCAAGAATACCTGAAAAAACATTTGGAGTAGAATTAATTAAATCACAAAAAACGAAGTAACATGAGAGTAAAAAGATTTTCAACAACAAGAGATGAAGAATTGAAATGTACTGATCCCGAAAGCTATATTGATGAGAACGGTATCTTATACCCCCTGCTTGCAAAGATGCCAATACAGGACTTGTCTTTGATAGCCAATTTTAGAGTGGAAACAATGAAGCGTTATTATACAGGAGATATACGGGAAGTAGATTACCCCATAGTCGAGCTTCTAATGGACGGGCTCTCTGATATTCCGGTAAGACACAGAATCAGTTGTTTTGAGAATGCAGTATTCATCCAAATAAAATATCCCCCTCAACTATATGGGACTGATGATGCTAATTATGTACATATAGAATTGGCTGCTCATATATTCAGTTTGACTACTTCTGATATGACAGATATAGCGGATGAGGACAGCGAATTATATGAAGATGAAGATGGGCATTCATTGGTTAGCCTACAATGGCTGATAGATACATATGAGGATCGGTTATGCCAACTTGTTAATTACGAGAAACTAAGTTTCAAAACTGATGGACAAGGAGAAATATCAATAATAATAGAAAGAAAACTAGAATAATATGAAAAAGAAAATATTTGTAACGGGCAAAGTGTATGATTTGGGTACACTAGGAGTCAATGAAGTTGAAAATGAAGTTCAGGCGGATCTGGATAAGATTTTTAATGCTGGTGGAGTCAGATTCCGGTTAAAGGAAGTATCGGGGAAAACATTAGAACTAACATTTTTCCGTAAATATAGGGAGAAGGAAATAGACTGGCTGAATTATGATCCAAAACTGATCTATAACATCGACGCCAACATAATTACTGGGCATAGTTTTAATGGTTTCAGAATGCCGGATTACTGGGGAGGCGTTCCTTTCGGGTACACGTTTTTCATGCCGAAGAGAGAATTCATTGGGTGTTATAAAAAATCGGCTGTAATGCTTGGGGCGGATCAGGTAAAGAGAGTTAAGATTACAGCACAACCGGAGAAAGTGGTTATGAAGTTGATGTTTTAAGAGAAATAGAGAAGATAGTTAGAGATAGCTGTCTTCTCTGCTTTTTATTTCTGTTAGTACACAAAATTACTTCAGAAGTGCGATGCTACTTGTACCTCTTCAAAATAAATATATATCGTAGTGCATTGATATTCATTTACATAATAAAACACGAATACAATTGAGTAACAGAATAGCAACAATAATAAATCTTATATGCAACTTGTTCGTCACTTGTCAATAATAAAGTAAGGAATTGATTTGTATTGTATACAATAATAAAAAAGGGAAAATTCATGCAGCGAAAATAAAAAAAGGGAGAGATTTTTGTGTTTCTTCAAATCGGTGACCATAGGCAGATGAAAATATAGATTACACAACATTTAGCCAGTCGTTGGGGATGGTGTAAAAAGAAACAGATTTACAAATACACCATGAATCTATTCGTATAATATAGGGTAATTTTAATCTGTCTTTTTCATTTGTTGCAGCAGTTTCCGGTGCCGTTCGTGTGGAATTGGAATATTCAGATTGAATGTGTTCAGTTTATTATAGAGGATTGATTTACTTGTTCCTGCTGTTTACGGCGTTCTATAAGTTCAGAGAAATGGCGTTTGATAAATTGTCCCAGCGAGCAGTCGTTCAGTCCGAAACGGCGGGCAATGGATTTTAAGGATTCCGAGGTCGTTTCATATAAGTGTATGGCTTCCTTGTATTTCTCCATGCTTTTAGGCGATACCATTTTGCCCTTCTCCGTTTTTTTCATTCCCAGACAGGCGTGCAATTCCGGTTCGTGCTCTTTCAGGTATTGCCTGAAGCATTCAGGGTGCAGGCCAAACTCAGCCGCGACCTTTGCCATAGTGAGCCCGCCTTCTTTCAGCCGGGCGATGGCATCAGCATATTTGGCGGCGGTGTCCGGATTGTATTTCCGTACGGATGGCCAATCCACGGGCTTGCCTTCCTCGTAAGGGATGCCTTTCCGTTCACAGACCAAATCCTTGTGCCAGGTCTGCAGGTAGTCATAGAAACCTCTTATCGACACGCCGGTTCGCTTGGCTATTTTCCTGGCGGACATGGGTGTAGTGCGGTACAAGTGGAGAGCCTCCGCATATTTCTCGATTGTTTCAGGGGGCGGGACATGAAGCGTTCCGCGTCCCGTTATCTTGCCCTTGCGGTTTGGTAGCTTGTTCGCGTATCTTGATGCGGTTTTCTACAAGCTCCTTGTGATAGAATATCAGGTGTTGTTCCAATCCGGTGTAGGATACATTGCAACGGTCGGCGGCCTCCTGCACCGTGACATAACGGTCGGCACGCAGAAGCTCCACCGCTTCGGCATACTGCTCCTTGCACCACAGGCGTGTGCCTCGGGGCAGGCCGTCGCCCAGCCCCAACCGTTGCCGTGCCCTTTCGCGAAACTCCAGCACTTTGGGATAATGCGTCCGCAACTGACGGCCGAGGTTCGTGCCGCTCAATCCGAACTCACGAGCTATCTGCGATACGTTGTACTCTATATAGTCCATGCTGTCACACGCCGCGATAGCTTCCTTGTATTTGGCATGGGTTTCGGGTCGCTGCCCACGCCGCTGGTTCATCTTGATATCGCCTGCTTCCTCCTGACTGCACTTTATACCATTATGTTCCAGCATCAAATGACGATAGTAGGTATTGACATAACGGGAAAATCCGTTGAGAGAAACCCCACACTGTCGGCATATCTCGGCAGTGGAGAGGTCGGTAGTAGCATATAACTCCAAAGCCGGGCGGTATTTCGCTTCCGTCTCCAGTTTGCAACCTCTGGTCCGGTTGCATTTTTTCTTTTTTAAGGCTGTCCTTATTTGATTTTGTTTTTTCCCGTTGATACACAATTCACTTACATCACCGCTAATCGTCAAACTTCCACCGGTAACTGTCAAGTTATGTCCCATACCATCAAGTGTATATCCATCAGGAAGGGTCAACATCGTATTTCCGACTAATCCGAGTTGAAAATTGTTGTAGATGCGAATAACCTTGTCTTTGCCACAATATGCATCAAGATCTTCAGGTTTGCCGGAAGCGAGGATTGCTATGAAACTTGCCAACTCCTCTTGTTGGCAGATTCCTTTCGCAGCCATATTAGTAGTAAGGCACAGTTCCAACGTAGCACCATGCCGTGATTTGACATCCTGCATAGCTACAAGCATTAAGGCGTGGTTATACTATGGGGGTCATAAACGCAGGGGCGTATCGGCATACCGTCGCAGGGATAGAAAAAGTTTTTCGGACGGATATAACTGTTTCCTGCATAGTCTTTGCGTGCAAACTCGAAGTTATACGAGTTATTATCATCACCTTGTTTATTTCCCGCAGTCCATATATAGCCGATAGGAGCATTTATGTCAACTTGATATGCACATACATTATCATCCCAGTCACGATAGCCAGTCTCGGGGAATATGATTGACTGAAGTTTGTCGGGATTGATATAAAACTCGTACAAACCTTTTGAATATATCCCGTTTTCTCCGCATGTTCCGGTTAATTCATTATAATCCGCAATATTTTCAACCCGCACGTCATACCACTCGAAAGGTGTGTTGGTGTTATCTCCCGTGGTGGTAAAGCCGGAAACTGCAGTATAGTGAGGTACCTGATAGCCAACCGGACATGGGTCATAGACAGTCTTTAGGCTGGGTGAACCAGGTTGAACTTCGATTCGACCTTGCCATAAATTGCGGTATATCTCATTGTCACTCAAGTAAGGATAACCACCCGGAACAAGGTTCTGTTTACGCCGTGGATTATGCCACTTTTGCGGATTTTGTATGAGCACACCCGCATCTATAGCTCCTCGGGTGGTATAGCGATCTCCATCAGGTGTAGTACTTGCAGAGAGCATAGGTGGATTCGCATCATCAGACCAATCAACAGAATAATACCGTCGCTTATTTTGTACATTTCCTGTCGCACCGACGAAAGGATCTTTACGTCCCCATTGGTAATATGGATTGTTGCCACGTGTAAAGGCTATGTGCGATTTCTGTTCAAGTTCTATGACTTCTTCTTTCGTGCCGGCCGTAACCTTCACCTTACACTTTCGTGCCTTATAATATTTTATTTTATCGCCGTGGCCGGAACACCAGCCCAGATTCACCGGTAGAAGTTTAAACTTTTGGGAAGGGTCATGACTGGTGACTTCGATGTTTTTATCATCCTCTTCAAGGTAACTGAAATTAGTCACCCAGATGTGCCAGCTCCACATGACAGAAGGAATAGTTGTGGTACCGGCCTCTTTTGTACCGGTACTAACTCCTATCACGGCGTTTCCTTGCTTTATATTACCTTTTTCAACGCGAAATAGGATTCCACCTTTGCCTCCGTAGGCATCAGGAAGATATTTTATGTCATTGGTCGGATTATGAACAGTATATGGAATCAAATTATTCTCATCCTGCCATATAAGGAATGCACTTCGGGGAGTGTACTCCGTTTTGGTGAGGTCTTGAATATCGGGGCTTGTTATATCATACCCCAAATAATCCTTAAACGTCGAAAGGATTTGATCGCCTGTATAACTGCCAGTGTATTTATAAGCATTTTCGTTTGGCTGAAAGTTATGATAGGCGTTGCCATACACCAACGGTAAAATATAGTACCCCGGAGCATCTACTATATAGCAGTTGGCCGTGCATTTTATCGTTGCACTGGCAGGAGCAATTATTTGTCCCGGATTGGCGAGGTTGTAAGGAGCAGCCTCCGAACCTTTTGGCGAAGCATCCTGAAGCAGCTTGTCTATATCTATTTCCTCCTTGTTTAAAGATTTTGGTTTGAATGTGACATGCTTTACATAAGGGAGATAACCGTCCGTAATGACTGGTTCAAACCATTCGCTTTCTTCAGCGGGCTTGTAACCATCGCCTTCATCAATTTCCATTTTCCAGTTCACCATTGTGTTGTTTTCCTCTATGTAACTGGTGACTGTGATGGTATTATCCTCGAAATTATGTCCATAGTTATAATTAGCAGTTCCCGGACGATTCTCCGGTATGAAAACCTTTCCCTGATAATTCATCACTTTAGGTTCTGTCACTTCAAGAACCTGTTGTTTGTATTCTATGTGCCAATCTACATCATTACCATATCCTTTAAATTTCAAGGTCAGTTTGTAGTGGCAGTTTCGTGTAGCGTTGTAGTCTTTTTCCACATTCTGTCCCAGCATGAAACGATATTTTATGATTCCGACTCCCGGTTTTCCAAGATTCTCCGAACGGTAAATCGCATCAACCTCGATGTATGAGCCGTAGGGTACATCATCTTTCAATCTGTAAGTATCGTCGCCTGGCAATCCGGGATAATCCAACTGCCCATCTCCGTTTGCATCTTGTCGCTTGTCGGGCATATTTTCTCCTGCTCCCTGCCTATTCTCGTAGAAGAAAAGAGATTCTGCCGTTTCCCTATGATTCCCGTATGTCAGAGTTGGTGCATGATTAGTAACGACGGCTTTATATTGGGTTATGAAATTGTCCAAACCAGGCTGAACATCTCCCTCGAAATATTTTATAATCCCCCCATCATGTATGAGTGAATCAATGTGGTCGGGAGTATTCTCGGTTCCCAGCGGGCATGACTTAGGTATATCTTTTATGGAGGCAGCCATAATATAGATGGATACATTATCATTGAGGTTCGTCCCATCGTATGCGATGGTCACTTTGGAAGCCGCCCGGCGTAGCCACGCATGGAGTTTTACGCTTTTTTCATTCACTACAAGAGACTCGTCATCCGCCGACAGAGCGGGCACGGAACTTTTCGTGAAGAAGCCTATCATTTCGCCATTGTTTGCCACTTCTTCGGAATTCCATGTGAGGGGAATATTCTTGAGTCCGTCAACTGTTTTTATAGCGTCATCATATGACGTATTTGTAAGCAGGTCGGGAATATTCGCCACGGCATACATATAATACTTGCCGAAGTCGATTTCTTCCGGCAGCTTGAAAGTGGCGCGTTTGGTGGTTGTTTCCGCTGTATGGTGTTCGCCATTTGGATTTGCTTCCGCATCTTTATCCGTACGGTTTTCATCGGACTCGGAATATCCCTCTATCTTCCATTTATTTTTTAAATTCTTGTCTTTATCATACAACAAAACATGTAAACTACTAATATCCTTCAGTGCGTCTCCAGCAGCCCGTGTCCGACTCAGTGTCGAGGACATGGGTTTGAAGTCCAAAGTGGCGGATATACTTGCCTTGCCTTCACCTATGATTTCTTCTTTCATAAATTCATCATAGCAACCTGTGACGGTTGCTATCATCAGAAAGAGAATGATATGTCGTACAAAATGCTTCATATACACTTATTTATTGTTTTATAATCCGAATTCCGGTTCAAGGTTTACCTCGCTATATGGAATCACATCCACTATGATTTCATTACTATTATACATTGTTATATCCACCACGACATGAGTGTTGCGGAAGAGTGCCTTCAAGTTGGGTAACTTGCAGACGAAAGGTTCATCTCTTCCGTTTATCTTGATTGTCAGGGTGTACTCCTGCTCACCGTCTGTTGCTTCCGCTTTGGGACTCTTGCTTTCGGGCAGGTAGAAAACGGGAATATTCTTCGCCACACCCGGTTTTGAATTATTCGGGTTGTCTATATCCACTGTCGGCAATCCTACAGTAACCCTCCCATGGGTATAGGTCTTTTCCTTATCCGCTTGTTCAGGCAGTTCGTAATCCTTCAACCAGCCGGCGGCTTCCGTAGTGGCGTAATCGTCATCCTCGGACGAGGCATCGGAAACCTCCTTCAACCAGTCTATCCAAGTTTTTCCGTTGAAAAGTAGCTCATTCTGTTCGCTGTCATTGACATGCGCCATCAGAAAGTTCTTATCGGTATGGTTCGCTATGGTGAAATTTTCCACAATTACTTCCTCACCACGCCAATTCATAAAGTTCACCATGAATTTGGTGGCGACACGTATCACGTAGAACGTCCCATCGAAATTCCTTTTTTCAGGAAAATCTATCTCGTACATGGAGGACATCGGGATGGGTTTTCCGCCCGAATAGTCCGGAGCGAAGTATAGGTTGTTCACCGCAGCTTCAAAGCCGGACATTCCTTCTGTATAACTGTTGAAGAAAGTGGTCAGCGTTTGATTTTCATCCTCTACAGTTACACCTTTTACCGTGGACACGCTCTCTTCATTGGCGAAGAGGAATATCTTCTTCTTTTCGTTCGGTGTTACCTTGAGCAAGATGGTTTTCTGTGCCTGCGCACCCTCCAACAAAAAGTGGCGGTTATGTTCCACCGTTCCATCAGCTGCGTGTAATACAACCACACGCACGCTTTTCATCTTCTCGTTGTCAGGCAGTTCTGCCGTACTCGCCCTTGTTTGTCCTATGGTGGCGATATTCAGATATAAGGCAGCTTCCGTAACGTTGTCCGGCAAGGATTCTTCCTGACTGCTGCACGCCACCATAAACGGCAGTGTGAATGCCGCCAGGCAGACTACAATGCTATGTATAATGTTCGGTTTCATCAGTCAAATCCTTCTTCCTAATCAATATCGACATTACTCAATACCACACGCCATGACAGAATCTGAATGACGCTGCTTACCCAGTTGTTATTCTCATCGAGAAAAAGAGTCATCACGCACTCGTCCAGACGGTCGAGGAACTGCCTCTCGTTCATCGGATAACGGTATTCCTTCTCATAATACTCCTTTCCCATCAAGGCGTAGTCCATCACGGGAATACGTGCCACCTTCTTGCCGTCCTTGGTGTCGATGGCAAGTATCATCTTCTTGCGGTGTGTCTCTATCAGGCGGCCGACTGTGAAGTCGGCGACAAGACCTTTCACATTGCTGACGGCACGGTTGCCATCCATGCCAATGCCTGCCTCTACATTCTGTACATCCCAGGGACGGTAGTTGATATTCTCGTCCTCCAGCAGTTCGTTGTCGTACGCCATCAAACCGTTCTCGTCATCAATGCGGAAGATGAAGTCATCTTTGTTCACATCTACTCCCGACAAGTGCTGCAGGATAACACGGATGTGATTGGTGTTCTTTATCAAAGACATGATGTATTCATAACTGCCGCCATCATCGTTGACAGGCAGCGACACGTCCAGCACGCCGTGAAAAAGACGATACAAGTGTTCATTACTGTATGCGCCCGATTCATCGTGCTGACGATTAAGCGCACACTGCAACTGCTCCATACGGGTTTCTCCCACACGGGCTTCGGGTACGGAGAATGATTCGTCCTGCTCTCCGTCGTTCTGCAGTCCGCACCACGCAAGGAGCTTGTAGTCACCCGCAGGCAGGTCGAGCAGCATCGAATAGTTTTCTGCTGTTCCCGGAACAATCTGTTCCGCTTTCTGCCATGCCAACACGCCAGATTTGTCGAAGGCATACAAGTGTATTGACGTTACTTCGTTTGCGAAAGCGTCCGCCCACTTCAGGTTCATATCGTAGCGGAATTTGAGCCGGTAATACACCGAACAGTCGCCTTCTTCCTCGTAGAGCCAGTTGTCACAGGACGACATAGCCAACAGGCAGACTGACGCCATGCAGACCTTGGCTACCACATTCCTTATCAATGCCCGTATATTCATATCGTTTACTCTTTCTTGAATGTATATCTTACTTATTCTATATATGGTGTGCGGAACTTCCGCATCCGGATTTTCTCGTCAAGTGGGATTCCTGTTTTCTGTATTCAGGTTTCCAAGGCCACACCTCCCTTGTGTACCGATGGGCGGGTACTGTATTTGTTATTCTGTTTTATTAATATGCGTGGGAGACGGGGAGCCGCCTCCCACACTTTGTATGTATCAGGAACGCCTTCGGGCGTCAGGGATCATATTACCACACCAATTCATAGTCTTCATCAACAACACGCCAGGACAGGATATTGATTTGAGCCGCGATGTAATGGTCGTTTTCTTCAGGCGTCTCGGGATAAATTATCTCATCAGGATCGTAAACAGGAGTACCGAGACCGGCGATCTTTGTCACGTTTATAGCATAGATGTGGTTACGGACTACACCGTCAAAGTCATTCAGATGCTTAATCTTGTTGTAATAGTATGTCATGCCGGAGTTCCAAACCAGAGCCCTGTCGACTATTTCTTCGTTCGCAAGTTTGCCGTTAATCTCCGTGGCTTCAATAGCCGTTCCTCCTTCCAAAGAGGTGAACCATGTTTTAGCGGCAGCATCAGTTGTTAACTGAGCATACACATAGCAGTTGTTCTGGCTGTTCTCGTTCTCTTCTTGGGATACAACTATAATCTGAAGGTCACCGGTACCGATTTGTTCTCGTCCGCTTTCTGTTGAATAATAGTAATTATTACCACTGGCACTCAGCAGACCAAGGATGCTCTTTTTCAATTCTATGAGGTTTTCAGCCTCTGTTTCAGACTGAGTATCGGCAAAATGAGCCCCAAGGTGTCTTACAATAGTGAAAGGATCACCGTTTGCCTTACAAAGCTTGCCCTTAAGAATAAATTTTGTTCTTTCTTTTACCAGCCCTTCTGCACCATTTATGTCTGTCAACTGGGCATTTTCATTGGTGTACAACACATTCTCTGTACCGAAGGAAGTTTCGATATCGTTATAACTGTGATATTTGTTCGTGTTCGTGGCACTCATTGAATTGATGGCCCAGAAACTACGGTATGCCGTGTACCACCAAGTCCCTTCCCATTTGGGATTGATTTTCTTGACCAGCCTTCCTTCGGAAGTTTCGGCAGTCAGGCCCCAACCGTCGAGCTGCAGATAAACCTGCTCTCCTCCAACTTTGAGGTCTTTACCGTCCTTATCCTTCAATGCCAGTTTGTTATCGGTGAAGCCCATATTGGCATCCAAGGTGACCCTTACCTTTGCCACGCTGCGCTCCACATAGATAGTGACGGGGTGAGCTATGGCATCTGCCTCCGTCTTACACAAGTTCTCATCCTTTATGAGGGTCGTACTGAAGTCTTCACCTCCGCCTCCGACGGAATTGAACATCACGAATTTCCCTTTTGAAGTAAGACCGTTTTCTCCGGAAGCGGCGTAATCAGCGACAACAGCCTTCAATTCGGAAAGGCTTTTTGAAGTGTTATCCAAGCCAGTGGGATTCAGCACAGCCGCTATCCTTTGGGGAATCCCGTCACCTGCCGCGGTATTGATGACAATCGTGGCCTTGAGTTTACTCTCGATGTCATCGCCTGTGTTTGTACCATCTGACTGATCCCCTTTCTCCGGAGTCCAGTCATAGTAGTTTACATAACTGCCGTTTTGAAGTTTAACGTTGACGGCACCACCGACCCCGTTGAAGAAATAGAAACGGACCTTGGTAACATGGTTTTCAGCTTCACTTCCATCCTCGTAACCTTGAGCGGCACGCGTACCCATCACATCAGAGGACACCAGGTTTACGGCCATATAACTGGTATTGGCCTCGCCGTT